>OJWS01000017.1_pt1 | contig 103565 bp, 84 predicted proteins | sample 1600491 | NCBI WGS metagenome assembly OJWS01 (sample SAMN04436976, study PRJEB24849) | human gut metagenome | biome: human gut; feature: NICU; material: stool | host: Homo sapiens | place: USA: Saint Louis, MO | collected 2010-08-02 | reverse complement strand
TGTCCTGACACACCCCAGCGCCAAACAAGCGGACAAATGTCCTGAAACCACACACCGCCAGCTCCGCCAAGTGAAGTCTCGCGACAAAGTCCCCGCTGTGTCGCGAGATTTTTTATTGCGCGAAGGGGCGTAGATCCTGCGTGCGGATGCCGGTCCGGGATTCGTTTCAGTGGCCCTGAACGTTTGCTCGAATCGTTGAACTGGTATACCCCGAGGGGTATCGTTGTCGATAACTCGTTCTCGAGAGTCCCTAAAAGCGAGATGTAAATCTCCTTATCGTGAGATGAGGTGTTCTGGGACTCCGGATGCGAGCAGGTCCCTGTCCTAATCACGCGAGTGCAAAGACGTACTCGAAGGAGATACTCATGAGCTCCCAGACGAAGAACTCTTCTTGGATGCCTCAGGAGATTCTCGATTCAGCACCATCTCCTCTTGAATGGAAGCGTCGCTGGATCGGACTCCTGCTAGGTGTTGTTCTAGCCGGCATTGTCTATCTAATTTTCCCATCGAGCGGAGCCGACCTGGTGAACGCTACCGTTACCGACGGAGAAACTGTTTACAGCCTCACTTCGCTTAGACTCACCGCAGCGGGTGCGGTACTGATGGGTGTTTGGTGGATGACCGAAGCGATCCCGCTGGCAGCCACTGCGCTTGTGCCGCTGGTTCTGTTCCCGACCTTCCAGGTCATCGACTTCAAGGCCATCGCAGCTCCGTATGCCTCTTCGACAATCTTCTTGTTCATGTCCGGCTTCATTCTGGCTCTTGGCATGCAGCGTTGGAACCTTCACCGTCGCCTGGCCCTGCTGGTTGTGCGCACGGTTGGAACCAGCCCTAAGCGCCTCATTGCTGGCTTCATGATCGCCACCGGATTCTTGTCAATGTGGGTTTCCAACACGGCTACCGCAGTTGTGATGCTACCGATTGGCCTGTCCGTCCTCACGCTCACGGCTGATCGCGTGGGCGGATTCAAGAATCAGAAGAACTTCTCTACCGCGCTTATGCTCGCAATCGCGTACGCCGCATCTATTGGATCGCTGGGCACCGTGATTGGTACGCCGCCCAATGCGCTACTGGTTGCATACCTATCGGAAAACCACGACATTCACATCGGATTTGGTCAGTGGATGCTGGTTGGCGTGCCACTATCCGTGGTGTTCATGACGCTCGGCTGGCTGTTGCTAACCACCATTTTCAAGCCGGAAATGGACACGATTCCGGGCGGTCGCGAGCTGATCGGTGACGAGCTGAAGAAGATGGGGAGGATGACGCGCGGCGAAAAGATGACCGGCGTGATCTTCCTACTTGCAGCACTATCCTGGGTGTTCATTCCGATCATCTTGAAGATCACCGGATCGAGCCTCAACATTGCTGACGCTGGCATCGGTATGACTGCGGCGCTACTCATGTTCCTCATTCCCGTTGATGCGCGCCGAGGAATCCGCGTTATCGACTGGAAGACGGCCGAGCGCATCCCGTGGGACGTCCTCCTGCTGTTCGGTGGCGGCCTCGCCCTGTCCAAGATGTTCACCGAGTCGGGGCTGTCCATCTGGATTGGCCAGGTTGCGCAAGGACTATCGGTGCTGCCAACCCTGCTCATTGTTGTTGCGATTACTGCGCTCATCATCTTCCTCACCGAACTCACGTCCAACACGGCAACCGCAGCCGCGTTCCTGCCGATCATCGGTGGCGTGGCCGTGGGCATCGGCCTCACGGATGGTGCGCCGCAGAACGTCATGCTGCTAACCATCCCGGTGGCGCTTGCCGCGACCTGTGCGTTCATGCTTCCTGTGGCAACTCCTCCGAACGCCATCGCGTTTGGTTCTGGCTATGTGAAGATCGGCGAGATGGTGAAGGGCGGCCTGTGGCTGAACCTGATCGGCATCGTCCTCATCACGATCACAACTTACGCTCTCGCGGTTCCGGTGTTCGGCCTCGTCCTGTAAACACCAGCCGCTTAGATAAGTCAGTCCCCCGATGGGTAAACCATCGGGGGACTAGCCTATTCAGTTGCTATAGCGCTGATTTGTGAGGTGGAATCACTTCACCCGCGAGGCGCGAACCGCGCCAACTCCAGTACCTGCAAGCATTAGGGCAACAATGGCGAGAAGCCCCGTCTCAACACCGGTCTTAGCCAGTGGTTTGCTTACACCCGTGTTGCACTTGTCGTTCATCATTGCGGTCCAAGACCATTCGGTCTTAGCGTTTGGTGCGAACGTGAATCCGTCTACCGGCTCGGCCTTGACGATGATCGTCTTGCCGTAGGGGTAGACGAACTTGCCCTCGGCGTTAGCCTTGAGTTCCTTGCCGTCCACGGTGACCGTGTACTTCACGCCCTCCATGTCCTTAACGGTTGCGAACGGCTTTACCGTGCATGAGGCCGGATCGGAGGCAGACGGATTGATGAACTCCGGCGCAGCCGGGCTCACAACCTTGTTGTCACCGGGGCCGCCGGGTTCTGGCGTCTTTTCGAACGTCTTTAGCCCCATCTTGAGCGGGTTGTGGTCAGACGAACGGTACGGCGTCAGATCGAACAGCTGGTCTGCCTTAACGTTGTAGTTGTAACGCGAGTATTCGAATGCCAGCGGCTCCATCGCGTTCACGTCCCAAACGTCAGCTCCGACCACCAGATCTTTCGCAAGATCATTTGCGAGGCCGTGGTCAAGCGAGCCAACGCGTGCGCCAAACAGGTAGGAAGCATTCTGGATGTTGAACATGTCAGCAACTGAAGTGTAGCCGGCCTCCTCGATGGTAAGAACCGGATCTTCCTTAGAGTAGGAGTTCAGATCGCCAAGCAGAATGGCTGGCTTGCCAGCAAACTGAGCGGCCACCCAATTGGTGACTTCCTGAGCCTGCGCGATGCGGAGCAGGTTGTTGTTGCCCTGCCACTCGTCCTCGTCATTTTCGAATTTCTTCGCAAGGGAACCCTTGGACTTGAAGTGATTAACAACGGTTACGAACTTGGTGCCAACCGGTTGCCCCTCGTCAAGTGCCTGCCATTCTTGGGCCAGCGGTTCGCGAGCGTAACCCGTGAACCATTCGCTACCCATCAGGATCGAAGAATCTCCAATGGGGGTTACCTCTGCCGGCTGGTAGATGTAGGCCAAGCGGATGACGTCCTCGTCTGCGGGAACGTCCTTAGGGGAAGGAACAAAAGTCCACTTGTCAGCACCTGCCGCCTTGTTCAGCTCTTGTACGAGTTGCTTTAGTGACTCGTCTCGATCGTGACCGAACTTGGCCGAGTTTTCAATCTCTTCCAAGCCAACGATGGAGGAATCCAACTCGTTAATGGCAGCAACAATTTTTGCCTGCTGACGTTCGAAAGCAGCCTTGGAGTATGCACCGCGAACATTGCAGTAGTTCGCGGTCACAGGTCGAGCCTCGCGATCCCGGTAGTACTTACAACCTGCTTCGTTTTCACCCAGGTCGGTGAAGTAGTTCAGGACGTTGAAAGAGGTGAGGGTCAGGTTAGCGCCGGCTTCGCTGAAATCACCGGGGGCTGCCGGCCGCTCATTGTTGGTGATGTCAATCCACTTATCGGTGTTGTCGACGCCCTTAACATTCACCGGCTCGGTTGGCTGGTAGTTCCACTGGAAGCGGAAGTCTAAAACCACCGGCTTCTTGATGGTGACCTTCGAGCCTACGCGAAGCGGGTCATTTACGTTCAAATACGGAACCGGAATGAGGTGGTTCGGGTACTTGAAATTGGTGTAATCCGTAGATTGGCCATCATCGAGAGCGATAATAGAGGCCTTGTTAGCAGCTTCGAGCGCCCCAATCTCGTTGGGATTACTTGCCGGATTGTAAACGTCAGAAGGTTGGCGGAGCGGCTTGTCCTGCGTGGTGAGTAGCACCGTGCCGTAGCGGTTAGTTCCGTAGTTATCAGTAACCGTATGAGCCTTGGTGATCTGCAAAAGCATGCCTTCGAGAGCTTCGCGGCCTTCCTCCGTATCTGGTGCCGCTTCGAGCTCTAAAGGCTTGATTGCTTCCACGCCCTCGGGACGATCAATCTTCTTGAACGACGTAGCGGAGATTTGCGTGGAAGAGGTTGTAGCGCCCCTGGGTTGGTATTCGCTTACCTTGCCGGTGACCTCAACAAAATCGCCAATCTGGAACTGCTTAGCGAAGTCCTTCGAGTAAATGAAGACCGCGTCCGAAGCGTTCGGGTTGGTGCCGTTGAACTGAATGTAAGCGCCGTTGAAACCGCCGGTGGGGTAGATCGCGGTGACTTCACCACGCGTGGTTACCGTCTGGTCCACCATTGTCGAGGCTGGTCCGGTGCCCTGAATTTCCTCAATCGAAATGATGTTGGCTACCGGCTCGGGGTTTTGTGGATCAGACGGTTCTGGTGTCTGTGGATCGGTAGGTTCTGCAGGGGTAACCGTGCCCTTGCTGTTTTGCGGAGTAGCGGTGGATACCGAGAAATCGGAAGCATTGTTATTGGTGTCCGCACCGCTCGCGCGTTGGAACGATTTGTCGCCCCTCGAATTGTTTGCATTAGCAACAGACTCAAAAACCTTTGTGGCGCCCCACCCAAAAGCGTCAATTACATTTGCGTCTGCGGAAGTATCGCCCGCAACTGTTAGAGCTTCAGTGCCTTTTGCCAGGATGACGCTTCCATCATTTCCGGCAAGGCTGAAGTTGCCCTGAGCGTCCGGATTGTACTTTTGGAAGGCTTCGTGTTGGCCATTCTTGTCTGCCGAGTTTCCAGCAACCAAGAAGTATCCTTTAGCTGCAATCGTTCCTTGCAGAGGAGAGACGCTGGCTTTCACAGCTGTTAGGTTCTTTTTGCTGAAGTACTGAAGTGACATGCCGTCAAGCGAGATCGCTTCAGTTGTTGGGTTGTACAGTTCAACAAAATCACGAAGCGTGCCGTCGGCACTGTCTCCGCGCGTGTAAACTTCGTTGATTACTACGTTGTCGCCCGCTGGGGTTGCCAGGGACGGCACGGGGGTGAGCGGGGTTAGAATCAGGGCGCCCGCAGCGGCTACCGCAATCCCACCCGCAAAGCGTTTGAGCTTCACCATAAGATTCCTAGTCTCTTTGAGATTCCTTATTCACTTCGTGCTGAGGCAAATATGTACGTCTTTGTAACAGCGGCAACGCATACCTTCGGCACCTCCGGTTGCGCGCGCGTTGTTCAAGGCGTTTTGCTCTTGGCCAGCCGGTTGGGAGGTTGTCCCAACCAGGCTTGCCAAATAATGCTACTAAACAGAGAAGGTGTACTTTTCACGTTTAATGCTTGACTTTTCAGCGTTGAGTTGTTGATGTCCAACTAGACAACTGTTGTTAATACCGGCAAGCTTTTGTTAAACAACCATTCCCGCATCGGTGTATTGGAGGATCGCGTGAAGAAGTTGGTTGCCCAGGCGCTCGCGGTGTCGCTCGCGGCCTTCGCTTTAGCTGGATGCGCTGGGGATAGTCAGACTGAAACGAAAGAAAATGAGGGAATAACCATGGAAAGCGTTGTTGAAGCTGGCACCATCTTGGACGTGCGCACGCCGGCAGAGTATGCGGAAGGCCACTTGGAAGGCGCGGTGAACATTGACGTTACTGATCCGGGGTTCGAGGACGCCATTGCCTCTCTGGATCCTAATGGGGCTTACTCCGTTTACTGCCGCTCCGGTCAGCGCTCCGGCAAGGCTGTAGCGATCATGGAGCAGAAAGGTTTCACGAACGTAACTAATGTTGGCGGGGTTCAGGATGCCTCGGCGACGTTGGGGATCGATATCGTCAAGTGACGGTTCGCCTGTCGCTTGGACTGTGGCGAGTATGACAACCTGTTGATTTGGTTGTTTGCCGGAGTACCCACTAAACTTGTTCAGGTAACAACCAATGCGCTCGTAGCTCAACGGATAGAGCATCTGACTACGGATCAGAAGGTTGGGGGTTCGAATCCCTTCGAGCGCGCCAAAGCACCCACTCGGTGAGACCCATCGGCTGGGTGCTTATCCAATTCTTCAAGCGTCGTCGATCGCATTAGTAAGCCTCTCCAATTGCTAGTCCGTAGTATCCCTTAAAGTCATAGTAGTACGATGCAGTGCGCAAAATGCTAGGGGCAGACGTGGCAGACAACGATGAGGCTAATGTTGGATTGGTCAGTGGCGAAGACTATCTTCGTCTAGTGAGATTTGACATCCTTCCTGAGGAGTTCTTGGAAAAATATTCGCCTGTTGAGCTGGTGCTGGAAGATTTTATTCCGCCTACCCTAGAAGATTTAATAACCGCTGCCGAAAGATTCATTCAGTTTGCGCGAAATGGCGGCCGGCAGATCTTAAAGGATTGGCAAGGGATCGTTAGAGTTGGAGGCGTTGATGAGAGCCAGCCGGCAATGCGTTCAATGGCGCAATGGACTCTGGGAACTGCTTGGCCGGTAGGTGAAGAGAGCCAGAAAGCGGAGGAAGGGTCGTTCGAGTCTTTGTCAGAAACAGAAACTGTGAACGGTCTGTGGCATGTTATTCAGTTTGCGTGGGTCTATGAATTGGTGTCGAGCGAATACGTTCTTAAACAATTTGAAGAGAACCTACAACGCGGGCTGTTTGCGCTGGAAGGTAGGGGAAAGCCGTACGCTGAGCGGCATTACACGGTTGGCCAGATGCAAGCGTTCATTCAAAAATGGTCAAATCAAGACGTTAAGAAAGAGAATGATCCGGAACTAATTGATCTATACGTCAGGTTTGTGAATGAGCTAGTTGAGGCCGATAACACGGTTGGGCTCAAAGAAAAAGCGTATGCGTGTTACAACCCAGATAGCGTTGGATTTGGTCAGAATTGGGCGCAAGCGTTCAAGTGTTTTGAGCGCCTCATGGAGCTTAATCCGATTTCCGAATATATGGAGAAGCTAGGGGAAATCTGTTGCTCACGAAAAGCCAACAATGGAATGCCAAAGTATGACAAGGCGTTTCAATATTTTTCAATAAGCGCTGCTACGGGCAGCGTTGAGTCGCTGTACAAGATGGGCGAAATGCTCATTGCAGGACAGGGCGTGCCAAAGAACCACAGTGTTGGAATAGAACTGATTTCGAAATCGTATTCGAAGTGGCGGGAAGCAATACCTAGAGGAGAATATGACCTCAAGATTGCTGACGTGGCATTTCGTTTGGGAGAACTCTGTGAACAACGAGGCAGGTTGAATGCTGCTTATGGATACTATTTAGAGTCGCGAGAAGTGATTCTTCCCTTTCTTGGGGTCAGGGGTGCTTCCCACGCGAAGGAGCTGCGGGATCAGACAGTGCAGGCTTTGGCACGTGTATTTCCGCAGACCCGTTTCTGCCAGATCAATGAACTGATAGCGGCTAAAGGGGAGGTTAGTGAGCAACAAGCTCAAGAGATAAATTTCGAAAAACACGCAACCATACAACGGTTGCTTGGGGATATAAACAGCCGCTACTACGACATGGAATGTTGGATTGAAGAACCCCAAGCGGCGGAATCAAAAAGCTACCTGACCATTCGGCTGCCCTATCCGTACTTTAAAGGTATCGGAGAGTTGAGCATGGCGGTAAACACTGCAATCTTCGAGTTTGATATTACTAATCTTGTGTGGTTGCGGGTGCCGGAATCACTTAATAAAGAGCTGGTTAAAACCGGGATACTTCATTTGCGTGAGTTTGATTCGCTGTTGTTTGAAAACCGATGGGAAATAGAAGGGCGTGATCCGTGCGCAGCATTAGAGGCCGCAACGCAAGGTGTACTGGAAGATGACTATTGGGTGTTGTCGTTGTTCGAGAGTGAACGTGATGACGAAGCACTAATCGTTATTGCCGGTAAGTTTGAGCTGGTAGCCCCCTCGGTTTAACTAATACAACTAAACCCTGGGCATTAAGCGTTTGTGAGTGCTCGGAGCGGTACCTGCTGGTAGTGCTCCCGCGCCTCGTGCCCACTGCCCACAAACATCGAGATAGACCCAGTTTATACGTAGCGTTTGCAGGTTGTTATCACCTGGTCGCCGTACGAGCCGCCGAACAGCTCCGCGTGGATCATCAAAATGTGAAGCTGATGTAAACCAATGCGTTCTTGCCAGCCGGGTTCAAGCTTAGATTCGGCCTCGTAACCGGCATAAATGTCACCCAGGTAGGGCTGGCCGAACACGCTTAGATCCGCTAAATCCTTCTCCGCATGGCCGCCGCATGCTGCCGGATCGATCAGCACTCCAACGGTGCCCGGTAGATCTTGGCGCGTGGTGCCGAGTCCGGCGTTTGCAGGCGCCCAATCAAGTAGGTCTGAGCGCGACCACAGTACGTTGCCGCTCCAAAGATCGCCGTGAATTCTGGAAGCAGGTGTTTTGACGAGGGCGGGCTCGGGCGCATCAAAATCGCCGTCGCGAAGCCGTTCGCACACCTGGTCAACAACCCGCATGTATCCGCGCGGAATCGCTCCATTGTTAATGGCTGCTGGAAGGTGTGGCAAGATGCGTTCTTGCGCAAAGAAATCGCCCCACGTGCAGTATTCTCCGGGCCTGGTGAATGACAGGTTAGCCATCCCCATCCAGCCGCGACCTTCCCAGCCCAGGGGAGCCTGCCCGTAGTAGTTCGCTCCCTGCGCATGTGTTAGTGCCAAAGCTCGACCAAACTGGAACGCCGCTTCCTGCGTGACCGAGCTGCTTTGCACCGCCCTCGTCGAGATTTCTCCATCTTTAACGCTGACGACGGGCACCACGTGTGCTCCACCAAACTCCATGGCTTCACCAAGCCACTGCAAACCCAGCGCTTCCAGTTCCGGTGCATCTGGGTTTGATGAATCAGTTTTGACAAACACGTCGTTATTGCGGCGAACACTCATGCTTCCACTATTGCAAAGCAGGCATGGAAGCGCGAGTGGCTGGAGGTTAGATAGGTGTGGTTATGCAGTTTTGTAGGCGTCGAAGCTTCAATTCCCAAAAGTAACGTAGCCGAGATCTTGCCAAATATAGTAGGAGTGCTACATTTAGAAATGTAAGTTATATAGATTGTTGGGAGGGTGCATGGCTGCCTTGATAGAAGCGCACGATCTGCATTTCGCTTACGGGAAAGTGCAGGCCCTGCGTGGCATTGACCTGTCGATCAGCCGGGGAGAGGTTGTAGCTATCCTCGGCCCAAACGGCGCTGGCAAAACAACCTTCGTCGAAACCCTCATGGGCTCCATTCGGCCAGACGAGGGTGACATAAAAGTATTCGGAAAGCATCCGACTGAATTCTCCGCCCATGAATGGACGCGGATCGGCCTCGTGCAACAACACTGGAAAGACCACGAAAAGTGGCTCGTAGAAGAGCACCTGAAGTGGATCCAATACGCTCACGAAAGTATTGGCGCAGACACATATGACCCGTTCGCGCTGTTGGCAAGCCAGGGTCTGGGGGATAAAAGCAAAGCGAAAATGAGTTCGCTATCCGGCGGTCAACGCCGGCGCGTAGACTTCATCGCCGCAATGATTCCCAAGCCCAACCTGCTCTTGCTCGATGAGCCAACCACCGGCCTCGACCCGGAGGCGAAGGCAATGATCCATGACATAGTGAGTGCCTCCGCAGACCTTGGGGCAACCGTTGTGCTAACCACTCATGACCTGCATGAAGCTGAAAAACTGGCGTCGCGCATCCTCATTATCAAAGACGGCAAGCTCATCGCGGATGCCAGCGTACCTGAACTTAGTGACCAGCTTGCAAAACCCGCACAGATTACGTGGAAACAAGACGGCAAACGCTTTGTTCACGCTACCAATCAGGTGGAAACGTTTGTAAAAACGCTGGATCTAGACGTTATAACCGGCCTTTCAATCTCGCGGCCCACGTTAGAGGACGCCTACCTTGCCCTCGTCGAGGACAAGAAAAGCAACGATGCGGTGGAAGTGAAACCAGCTGAGGTGAAGGGAGGCGTGCTGTGAAAGTGTCTGGATTCTTGAAAATGATCGGCATGCATGTGAAGGCCGAGTTACGCATAAACCTACTGGGCGCAGCCATCTTCAATCTATTCTTCACGCCCCTGGTGATTTTAGGTGTTGGCAAATGGATAGATGGCAAAGTCTTGGAGCAGATCGGGACCTCGATCGGCAGGTACATGGTCATTTCGATGACTGCGGGACTTTCGATGCTAATCATCATTCAGCTGACCTCGGAGATGATGATGGAACGTAGTTCCGGGGTTTTGTTGCGCGCCAGGTCGCTGCCGAATGGGCCTATGGCGTGGGCGATCGGTAAATCAATTTCGACTGGCATCGTTGTGTTGCTTATGCAGATTCTAATTCTGATCGGCGGATTCGTTTTCTTTGATATGAGCCAGTTAGGTGCGGGAACCACGCTGCTGGTAGTGCTGGTTATGCTGTTCTCTGTTGCTACGCACGCTCCCATTGGGTTGATTCTCGGAAGCCTGGTCCGCGAAATGTATGGAAATGTCGTGATTACCCTGGGCGTGCTCGCTTTGTTCGCGACTTCTGGCATCGCGTTTCCTTTAGATATTTTGCCCCGACCGGTGCAGGCGGTGCAGCTAGTTTTGCCAACGTTCTGGTCTGGCCACCTTGTGCGCTCCGTGGTGATGCCCGCCCAGGCCGGCGCTGCGGAGGTAGTTGGATCGTTCCAGCCCTTGCTAGCCTCGGGTATTCTTGCTCTGTGGCTCGTAGCCGGGTTTTTCGTTGCATCGTTCTTGATCAAACGCTTCTTCCGCCACGAGTCCATAGGAGCAATGCAGAAAATGCAAAATAATCTTCGTAGTCAATTAGGTGCGTAATGGCTGAGGATCGAGTTTACAACCGCATCGCAGTTATGCGGGCAGACAGGGGAGTTTCGCGGCGCGAACTTGCTGACGCCCTTGGCGTGCACTACCAGACGGTTGGCTACTTAGAGCGCGGCGAGTACGCTCCCTCGCTTGCCCTCGCACTCCAACTGGCCGCGTTCTTCGATGTTCCAGTTGAGTCCCTATTTTCTCTAAAAGAATTCCCGCCTTTGCGCTGATTTCTTATTCGTCGGCGAGGCTGTTGAAATCGGTCGCGGATGGTCAGCACAGTAGGTGAGCAGATTAGGAATACCGTCCCCCTGCGTGAGCAGGGGGACGGTAAGTTTGTCTGACTACCTCGCCTTGCGGTTTAGAGCAGCTCCTTGCGAAGCTGTGCCGGCGTCTTTGGCGAGTAGTAGGCCGGGGGAATATCGAAAACGGTTGTCGCCCCGCGCTTGCCAGCCTTGAATAGGCGTGCGGTTGCCCGTGCGGTTGCGGCAACCATGGCGCCCGTGAACTCGGGATTAGATTCGAGGGTGAGTCTGTATGAGATCGCCTGGTGCGTGCCCGGGGATGTTTCGCCAGCTCGAATCACCTCGCCGCCATGCGGCATCCCGGAATGCTCACTGGCCATCTGTTCGGCGCTAATGAACTCGACCGTGGTGTCGTAGTCTGCAAAATAAGCAGGCATAGTGACGATAGCTTCACGAATCGCGTCCTTGTCAGCGCCTTCTTGCGCAACCACGTAGACCAGGCGCGTGTGCTTATCCCGCGTGGAAAGCTCAGTGTTCTGGCCGGTGCGAACGCTCTCTTTTGCAACTTCTACGGGAAGCGTGTACTGGACGGCGTTAGCCACGCCCTCGATGCGGCGAACCGCCTGCGAATGCCCCTGCGATACTCCCGGCCCCCAAAACGTTGTAGTAGAGCCGTTTGGCAGTACAGCCTCCGCCATGAGGCGGGTCAGAGAGAACAGGCCGGGATCCCAACCGGAACTGATCACGCTGACGTGGTCCGCGGCTTTGGCGGCCTCGTCGACCGAATCAAAATAGGCGGGAATGTTGGAGTGGTTGTCGTAAGAATCAACCGTGTTGAACAGCGCCGCAAATTGCGTTCCTTGATTTACGAGGTCGGTGGCCGAACCCCCACAGTTCACGCAGACATCCACCTGGCCAACGTACTTGGGGGCGTCCTCAATGGGCGCTGCCGGGACGAACTTAGTTCCCAAGCTTGCCGGGTCGCGGCGGGTGAAAATGGTGACGAGCTCCATGTCGGGGCTTTCATGCACGGCCAGCTCAACTGCTCGGCCCAGGTTTCCGTACCCGTTAATGGCAACTCGGATCTTGCGTGATTCTGACATGACCTCTCCTTTCGTTGCCTATAGTGTTCCGCGTTTACCACGCCCCTCGCATCCGCAGTTCATCATGTGGTTCAAAAGCGGGGCAGGCGGGTTGCATGCTCCTCGCGCTAGCGGGGTTTACCTTATCGCCAGCCGAGCGATTAGCGGGTTTCAAAAATAATGTCCGTACCCTCTGCTTAGATAAAAACAACCAAAAAGATGACACTTTGTGAGGGGCAAATGCTTAACGCAGCGACGCGGAAACTGTGGGCGAAGAGTTCCAACTACGAGGGTGGACAACCAACGGCGTGGCTTCCCCTGTACTTGCATGCCATGGACGCGATGGGGGTGGCTGATAAATGTTTAGAAGAGTGGATCGCACCCATGCAGTTCGAGACGCTGATGAATCAATCCCCTAGAAGGCTTTCGAAAGAAGCGGTCAAAGCACTCGCGCGATTCCTTGTGGGCGCTCACGATATTGGCAAGGCAAGTCCTCCGTTTTCGGGGAAAGTGCCTGCGCTACACGTGAACGTGATTGATTTAGGATTCGATAATCCCTTCATAGCCCCGATGACTCGTTCGGCTTTGAAGCACGGATTGGTTGGTGCCGAGTTTGTGTCTGCCTACTTGATGGGACGCTCCTGGAAGCGGCGTGCGGCGGTTGCATTAGGGTCGGTCGTTGGCGGTCACCATGGGGTGCCTGCTTCGGTTATTGAACTAACTGAAGCTCGACGTTCACAAGACAAGTTGGGCGCTGAAGGTTGGGTTGAGTCTAGAGCCGAGCTTCTGGACTGGTTGTTTGAGCGTTCCGGGTTGGGGGATTTTGAGGATGAAGTTAAGGATACGCGCTGGACGCAAGCGGCATTAGTGGTTCTTGAAGGGCTCACTATTATTTCGGATTGGATTGCATCAAATGATCGCTATTTTCCGATCTTCCCCATAGGGTCGCAGGAGCCGCAAAAATATTTAGAAAATGAAGAACTTTTCCGTCAGCGCGTGGAACGAGGTTGGAACCTGGTTCATATTTCTCCAACTTGGGAAGCGGCGAGCTTGCAGGGCGACGCTGATGAAGTGGTGAGGCGTAGGTTTGGATTAGGGCCGTCTGCGGTAGCGCGTCCACTTCAGTCAGAAGTGTTGAACGTTGCGAGACAGATGGATGCTCCGGGGATTCTCTTGATTGAAGATGTCATGGGGGCAGGGAAAACCGAGGCCGGGCTGCTCGCGGCAGAAATCCTGGCTCAAAGGAGTGGTGCTTCCGGAATTCTGATGGTGTTGCCTACCCAAAGCACTACGGACAGCATGTTCGCTCGCGTTAAAAATTGGGTTGAATCGGGTACTGATCTTGCCGGTAACGCAAGTGAAGCGACTATGGCGCTGATGCATGGAAAAGCTCAGATGAATGAGCTGTATCAGAACATGGAATTTGCGAATTCGTACAGTGCATGGGACTTCGGGTTTGACTCAGAAGGATACATTCCTTCCATTCCAGATGTATCTAATAGTGAGGCGAATATTTCTGGCAAGACGGTTCGTTCGCCGTGGATGTCAGGCAAGAAGAGTCTTCTGTCTGAGATCGTTGTTGCAACAATTGATCAACTGTTAATGGTCGCTTTGCGAGCCAGGTATTTGGCGCTTAGGCACATGGGGATTAGCCGCAAAGTTGTGGTTATTGACGAGATTCATGCTGCGGACGTGTACATGCGCGAATACCTTTATATGGCTTTGGAATGGTTGGGCGCTTATGGTGTGCCGGTAGTAGCGCTGTCTGCAACGTTGACTCCTAGTATTCGAAAAGAGATTACAGATGCCTATGCGCGTGGGGCATTAGTGCGAGATGAAGCGGGGCAGAAGAAAGCGGTCCGAGCCAGAAAGGTTAGTGAGCCTGAAGCAGGCCAGCCAGATTTGCTCTATCCAGTGCTTACCTACACGAAGCAGAAAAGGGCAACGAGTATCGAAATGCCGCAGGCTTTGCCCGCAAAGTGTGTCAATTACGAGTTCGTTGAAGAGCGAGACATTCCTGGCCTTGCAAGCCGTCTACTTGACGATGGTGGATGCCTGCTAGTAGTTCGCAATACTGTCAAGGATGCGCAGAAGGTGTACGGCGAGCTTCAAAAGCTCTTCGGAGAGGATGTGCGGCTCGTGCACGCTCGATTCACATCTAAGCATCGTTCAGAAAACGATGGTTGGTTGCTTAAGAGATTCGGGAAGCCCGGCCCGGATGTACAGAGGCCGAAAAGGCAAATCGTGGTAGCAACTCAAGTGGTTGAGCAAAGCCTGGATTTAGATTTCGACGCAATAATCACTGATTTAGCGCCTATCGATTTAGTTTTTCAGCGCATTGGTAGAGTCCACCGTCACGAACGCGAGCGGCCCGAACGGCTTCGTACACCCAAGTGCTTCTTAATTGGTGTTCCCGATTTAGGTAACGACGCTCCGCAAGAGATGAAATCTATCAAGTGGAACGTCTACGAACCGTTGCTTCTGCTTCGAACCGCCGAGCTGCTACGTATGAAGCAACCGCGTCAGTTGGTGATTCCAGACGAAATACCGGAACTGACATATCAGGTGTTTGATTGCGCGGGTGCAAGTAACCCCAGGTGGGAAACGGCTGAGTCCGTGTTAGAACAACAAGCTGCTGATACGGCGCGTTCTCGCCAAGAAAGCGCAAAAACATTCCGCTTGCGTAGCCCCGGTGAAGGCAGGGATGGGCTAACCAATTGGCTCGATGCGTCGACTACAGATGATGATGCGTCCGCCAGGGCTCGCGTTCGTGATGGAGAAGACACAATAGAAGTTCTACTCGTTGAAGATGAGGGAACTGCGGACAACCCGGTGTGGAAGATTTTTGATCCGGGAAGTGACCGCGATGTTAGATTCCTGCCAATGAACGGACCTATATCTGACGAAGAAGCGAGACTTTTGAGCGAATCAATGGTGCGTTTGCCCGCGTTCGCCGCAGATGTTCGCTATATTGATAAAATATTAGATCAACTTAGTTATCATGTTGGTGAGTGGCAGAAAAACAGGCTGGTTGCAGGCCAACTAGTTTTGCCGCTTCGAGATGGGCAGGCCGTGTTGGCTGGAAGAAAATTGAGGTACACACGAGAAAGAGGTCTTGAGGAGGTCAAGGATGACTGATAGATACTTCAATCTTGTAGAGGAAGAATGGCTTCCCGTGACCTTTCTTGATGGAAGTGTTCGTGAGCTTTCATTGAGAGAAGTGTTTCGGGATGCCGAGAATATTCGGTCTATCTCATCGGAGTTAGGAACGATGGATGGCGCGATTTTGCGGCTGCTGTTAGCAATCGTGTATTGCGCTTATCGTGAGTTTGACGACGAAGATGTTGTTGAGGTTTTTGACTTTGAAAGTTGGGAAGACGCGTGGGAAGATCCGGCGCTGATGTATTCCACGGTCGAAGAATACCTTGACCGGACAAGAGATCGTTTTTGGCTTTTTGATGCGGATTCGCCTTTCATGCAGGTTGCGGATCTTGAAACTAAGTCAGGTAAGACGGATTCGATAGCGAAGATCATTGCGGAGATTCCAGATGGTGAGCCTTTCATGGTTATGCGCAGCGGGGAAGGGGCTGAATCGGTAAGTCTCGCTGAAGCTGCGAGATGGCTCGTCCACTGTCAGGGTTACGACACGTCTGGGATCAAATCGGGAGCTTTGGGCGACCCGCGAGTAAAAGGCGGGAAAGGCTACCCCATAGGCACAGGTTGGGCAGGCCAACTGGGACTGATATGGGTTGAGGCCGAAAACCTGCATCAAACGATTCTTCGTAACCTGGTTCCGGTAGATTATTTCGCGGATCTTCAGCTCGAATACCCGAATCCCGCAGGTGATCTAGCGCCCTGGGAGAGAACGCCAGACACTTCGCAACAGCGAGGCCCTGCGGGTGCTGAACAAGCGCCGCTTAACGGCATTGTCGAGCTTTTGACATGGCAGTCACGTCGCGTTCGGCTCTTTAGAGAAGATGATCGTGTTCATTCAGTTTTGCTTGCGCAAGGAGACAAAATTCTTCCCCAACACAAGCAGGATTTCGAGACGATGAGTACCTGGCGGTATTCGAAACCGCAGTCAACAAAATTTAAGACTGATGTGTATATGCCGCGAATGTACGATCCGTCCGTTGCAATGTGGCGAGGTTTAGAATCCGTACTGGTTGGAACCAGCCCTAAATATGTAGGTCGTAATAAGACGGAAGTTCCTCGCTACTTGCCCTCCGCAATCGTCAAATGGAATGCGCACCTAGTATGGCAACATTTTGTGAGCGAAAAAGAGATCGTTCCGCTGCGGGGAGTGGGTTATGAGTACGGGCCGCAGTCATCGTCCTATGCCGAGCTTTTTGACGATCGAGTTCTTTTACCAGCTTCATTACTATCTAGTACTTCGATGCGTCGGCTGATTATAGACACGCTTTCGTCTACTCAGGATGTGGTTACTCATATTTCTTATTTTGCTTCCAACTTGTTGAAGGCAACGTCAATAAGTAGTTCATCTGATCAGGCGACTATGGCGCGCGATAAAGAAAAACAAATTACTTTCTTCGTCCTGGATGAACTATTCAGGCGCTGGCTTGTTTCAGTTGGTTCAAATGAGAAAGAAGCCCGTCAAAGATGGGCGGATCAGCTTAGAAATGTTGTGCGACAGCGTGAAGAAGAGCTGTCAAGATCGGTCAACGAAGCCGCCTACTTGGGGAACGAATCCATGAGTTTAGGGAAGGCACAAATCTTCCTGAGGATAGCTGTTAGTAAAACTTTGAGAAACTACGAGGGGGATGAAACTGATGAGCAGTGAAGCTCAGTTGTTGAGTTACACCGAGAAAAGAAACCAACTCGCAAAACTGGTGGTAGCCAGAATTCGCTCTTTGTATGCGAAAGCAGAAGCTGGTGATTCCACTTCGAAAGGTCAACTTGCCACCTTGCGGAGGTCTATTTTTGCTCCATATGCGGCAGACCCACAGGTTTGGGATTTGACGCATGTGCCTGATGGGTTGATGCCTCCTATTAGAGGCGAACGGTTAACTCATGAAGAGCGGGTAGTTCATGCCGCGATGTGCCTGTTTGCACGCCACCAGCAAAGCAAGTCGGATCTCATGCACAAGGAAGGTGTCAGCTTTGCTGGGGCAGCGAGGCAGCTGGCTTTCATAGAGGGAAGCGAGTCTGAAGGTGTGCGAAGGCGTATGAACGCAGCAGCTACAGCAGTCTCGTTTGATGAGTTAGTTCGCCATATTGCAGCTCTCATATCAATGATGCGCGGGGCGAATATCAAGCTCGACTATTACAAGCTGGTGCAAGACCTATTCGACTATGATGCCGCGTTTGGTCGGGAACGGGTCCGGCGCGCCTGGTCACGAGACTACGTATCTAACAATCTTGATAAAGAACTAACTGACAAGTGAGGACTCTCATGTTTATTGACATTCACGTTATTCAACCGCTGCCTTCTTCCAATGTAAACCGTGATGAGACAGGAAGCCCAAAGACCGCGCTGTACGGCGGTGTTAGGCGCCACCGAGTTTCTTCGCAATCTTGGAAGAGAGCTACCCGGGAGACATTTGGAGCTTTCGTTTCGGATGAGTATTTGGGCACTCGCACTAAGCGTGCTCTTGAACTGGTGGCAAAAGAAATTGTTCAGCTGGACCCAGAGGCAGCTGAGCGGGCAACCGCGCTAGCCGAAGGCGTGTTCAAACAGCTTGGTATTGGTACGGAAGCCGTAACTAAGACTGACGGTGATGGTGAGGAGAAAACTAAAGAGCTAAAGACGCTGTTCTTCCTCTCTAAAGCTCAGGTTCGGGCCCTTGCTAATCTTGCGTTAGAGAGCGAGGGCAAGCCGAAGAAGACTGAAGCTATGAAAGCTTTGCAGTCTGATAATGCTTTCGACATGGCCCTATTTGGACGTATGGTGGCTGATACGCCAGCTTTGAATATTGATGCTGCATGTCAAGTGGCTCACGCCATTTCCACTCATGCGGTTGAGACTGAGTTTGACTACTTCACAGCTGTTGATGACTACAAAGCGATGACTGATAAGACTGATGCGGGCGCCGGAATGATCGGAACCGTAGAGTTCGTATCTTCCTGTTTGTACCGTTACGCAACGATAAATGTTCGTCAGCTGGTTTCGAATTTGGAAAGTTCAGATGATGCACGCAACGCCGTGGAAGCTTTCCTTAAAGCATTTGTGAGTTCCATGCCTTCAGGCAAGGTGAACACGTTTGCTAACAACACGCTGCCGGCAGGTGTTTATGTGACTTTGCGTGAGGGGCCGATGTCTTTGGTAGGAGCGTTTGAGTCCGCAATTCGTTCCGATCGTGGTGACGGGTATGTGAAAAAGTCTGTCGATTCGCTGATTGACTATGCACAAACCATGTATGAAGCGTACGGCGATCCGAAGGACCAGTTTGTAATGGTTGCGGACAGGGCCGCTGGCTCGCTTACAAGGCTTACAGATAACAAGTTCTCGCTAGATTCGCTTGCGACGCAAGTGGCGGCTACCGCAATTCCGACAGGTGATGGCGAGTGACCACGCTTCTGATTCGAATTGCGGGACCTCTTCAATCGTGGGGTGATTCCTCGAGGTTTACGGTCCGTGGTACGAGGCGGGAGCCAACTAAGTCCGGAATTGTAGGGCTTTTGGCTGCCGCTCTGGGCCGGCCTCGCGATGCGTCTGTAGATGATCTAGCGCGCTTGAAAATGGCTGTGCGAACCGATCAGCCAGGCACATTGTTGGAGGATTTTCAAACGGCTGAAAATGACAGTGGGAGGAAGATGCCTTTGACGCGGCGACTTTATCTTGCTGATGCGGTGTTTACGGTTGCCCTCGAAGGGGACCGTGAGTTTTTAGAAACCATAAAGGATGCGTTAAACGCGCCGGTGTTTCCCTTGTTTTTGGGTAGGCGTTCTTGCCCTCCAACAACTCCCCTGGTTATTGGTATGTCTGACCTGGGGGTGAAGGATGCGCTGGAGCCGCCTAACCTGCCATGGCAGGCGAGTGACTGGTTTAAGAAGAGGCAACTTCGCGTTGGGTATAGTGCGGATCTGGTATTTGATGCAGATGCTGAGAATGATGCTGATCCAGCTTGCTTTGTTGAAACCGTGCGGGACGTTCCGGTTAGTTTTGACCGCACGTATCGAAAGTATGCTTGGCGAAGAGTTGCGCGAACCTCGGTGGTAATGCTTGAAGCAACCAAGCCGGTTCATGACCCGATCAGTGCATTGGAGGGATAGCTGTGTATCTCAGTAGATGTGAGTTGAACCCCAACAAGCGTGGCGCGCGGGAACTGCTTGGTAGCCCGCAACGCATGCACGCTGCTGTGCTTAGTTGTTTCCCTCGGTCGATGGCTGATGCTAACGGCCGCGTACTGTGGCGGGTAGATTACGATGACCGGGCTACCTACCTCTATGTGGTTTCTGAAATGAAACCGGACCTGGCGGTCATTCAAGAACAGGCGGGCTGGCCCGAGACTCCTACGGCAGTGAGTAGAGATTATTCACCGCTTGTTGAGAATCTGGCTAAGGGGCAGCAGTTTCATTTCCGTCTGACTGCGAATCCTGTGAAACAGGAGTTTGTGAGGGGTGGGAGAGGCAAACGGGTTGGACACAAGACTCCTGAACATCAAATACGTTGGTTGTTGGAGAGGGCGTCTCAGCATGGCTTCAAAGTTGTGCCACAAGCTCTTCCTGATGGGTCAGAAGCTCCGGCTGTTGACGTAACCAGAAGTCAGCAGGTCTCCTTCTTGAAGGCAGCGGATAGTCGCCGGAGGGTGTCGCTGCGCGTTGTCACGTATGAGGGTGTTCTAGAAGTGGTCGATCCGGATCTATTACGTATGACGCTTGTTGAAGGAATTGGGCGGGCTAAAGCATATGGATGTGGGTTGATGACTTTGAGTCCTGTTAGGTAGGAAATGTAATGAGTTCACGTCCCCCGCTCGAACGTGTCGCATTACCGCGTGTAACTGATCGTCTTTCATTTTTGTATGTGGAGAGGTGTGTTATCCACCGCGATCAAAACTCTTTAACTATACGAGACGAGAAAGGCACGGTTCGCTTGCCGGCAGCAAGCATTACAACCTTGCTGTTGGGGCCTGGCACTAGTGTTAGTCATCAGGCGGTTTCGTTGGTAGCGGAGTGCGGTGTCACATGCGTTTGGGTGGGGGAGAACTCTGTGCGCTATTACGCGCACGGTAGATCGTTGGCGCAGTCTACGGCTCTATTACAAGAGCAGGCGAGAAAAGTTTCAAACGAGAGGCTTCGTCTTGAGGTTGCGCGATCAATGTACAGCATGCGTTTTGCAGGAGAGGATGTCTCTGCGTTAAGTATGCGTTCACTGCGGGGGCGTGAGGGCGCACGCATGCGGGAAGTTTATAAGCAGAACTCGGTGCGGACGGGCGTGCCTTGGACTCGAAGGGCTTACGATCCTAATCGGTTTAGTGATAGTGATCCTGTTAATCAGGCACTTTCGGTTGCAAATTACTCTCTTTATGGCGTGATACACGCGGTTATAGTGTCATTGGGCTGCTCTGCTGGTCTTGGTTTTGTGCATGTGGGGCATGACAGGTCTTTCGTTTACGACATCGCGGATTTATATAAGGCGGAGACTTCGATTCCTATTGCGTTTGATGTTGCTCGTGACTATCCGGATGATTGCGTTGTAATGGCGAGGAAGAAGATGCGGGACAGCATATTTGAGAAGAAGATCATTGAACGCGCTGTTCGTGATGTGAAGATTCTTTTAGAGGGCGAGACTGTGACGGCTGAGCAGTTGGAAGCGAACGTAGTTTCGTTGTGGGACTTGAAGCAAAGTTCTGTGGCTGCTGGTACGAACTACGCTGATTTCTAGGGCTTGTCATGATGGTTCTGGTGACAACTGCGGTGTCAACGGGTTTGCGTGGCGAGTTGACGAGGTGGTTGCTTGAAGTGTCGCCAGGAGTTTTTGTAGGAACAGTGTCTTCACGAGTTCGAGATCAGATTTGGGAGTTTACTTGCGAGAATATTGGTAGCGGCAGGGCCACCTTGATCTTTCCTCAAAGGAATGAGCAGCGTTTAGGGATTAAGACGATTGGTGATGCTTGGGAAGCTACTGACTTTGATGGCATGACTCTCATTCGTAGGCCTGACCTGTCGAGCAAGGAAGTTATGGGCGAAGTGACGGATCGTGCGAAGGTGCGCGAGGCTTCGGGATGGTCGATTGCGGGGCGCAGACGTTACTATAAAAACTCGATCGAGCGTCGGCAACGTAAATAAAGTTGGTCAGAAACACGGTTATGATTTAATTAATTCCTCAGGAAATCAACGATTCCTAAGTATGTTCCCCGCGCCTGCGGGGATGACCCCAAGCTTAATTGGCTACGGGAGAGATCTAGTCAATGTTCCCCGCGCCTGCGGGGATGACCCCGAGGCGAAGTTCTTGAAGAAGATCGCCGCAACATGTTCCCCGCGCCTGCGGGGATGACCCCACCGAACGCGGGGATGAAATCTGGACTCTCATATGTTCCCCGCGCCTGCGGGGATGACCCTACGGCGAGACATATCTCAATGATGACATCGAGATGTTCCCCGCGCCTGCGGGGATGACCCCTCAACCACCGACGCCGTGAAATCCATCGGCTGATGTTCCCCGCGCCTGCGGGGATGACCCCTCGCCTTGACTAGTGCCCATCACGTTGGCGAACATGTTCCCCGCGCCTGCGGGGATGACCCCCCTCGACCAACCCACCGAGAAACCCGCACCCAATGTTCCCCGCGCCTGCGGGGATGACCCCCTAGCCAGGACGCTACGCGGATCAGGCACCAAATGTTCCCCGCGCCTGCGGGGATGACCCCCGAGTTGGCTGCAGCCACTGGCCTGAGTCAGCATGTTCCCCGCGCCTGCGGGGATGACCCCAAGGAGGAGTGTCACGCCGATAGCGATCAGACATGTTCCCCGCGCCTGCGGGGATGACCCCTGGGCATTAACCCGACAAACACGGAGCTAGAAATGTTCCCCGCGCCTGCGGGGATGACCCCATTCTTGACCCGTCAAACCCTCCTAGTGAGTCATGTTCCCCGCGCCTGCGGGGATGACCCTTGTGTTTCGCGCGTGCCATCACCAAACCACGAATGTTCCCCGCGCCTGCGGGGATGACCCCATTGCGAACCGTAGAGTCGTTGCTTTTGGTCGATGTTCCCCGCGCCTGCGGGGATGACCCCAGTGAAGATCGATCTAACTAAGCTGCAGGAACATGTTCCCCGCGCCTGCGGGGATGACCCCACCAAGACGACAACGGCATCACACACGTCAAAATGTTCCCCGCGCCTGCGGGGATGACCCCTCAAAACGTTGCACCACCCACACAGTGACGCTATGTTCCCCGCGCCTGCGGGGATGACCCCAAGCCGCCAGTGAGGCTGGAAACGTCTTTACAATGTTCCCCGCGCCTGCGGGGATGACCCCGAAGCAGCCACCAGGTCGTATAAGTCCAATACATGTTCCCCGCGCCTGCGGGGATGACCCCTCGTGTTTGTGTTTGTAGAATTCTGGGTCTAAATGTTCCCCGCGCCTGCGGGGATGACCCCGCGAATAACCTAGCTCGCCGCGCGCTACTTGTATGTTCCCCGCGCCTGCGGGGATGACCCCCTGGCGCAGTGTTCAGCCCGGCGACGGCGTAGATGTTCCCCGCGCCTGCGGGGATGACCCCTCTCCAGGCTCTTACCGCCCGCCTCGACCTCTATGTTCCCCGCGCCTGCGGGGATGACCCCCGCTAGTGCGGGCTTGACACAAATCACCTACGATGTTCCCCGCGCCTGCGGGGATGACCCTCATACGCAACTGACACGCTTCGCGGGTCTAACATGTTCCCCGCGCCTGCGGGGATGACCCCAACTACAGGCCGAGGCTAGAGAGTCTAAGTCGATGTTCCCCGCGCCTGCGGGGATGACCCCTCTCCAAACTCTTTCCGCCGGCCTCGACCTCGATGTTCCCCGCGCCTGCGGGGATGACCCCATTGAGCAGGAATGGATCAGCTTCGCAAGATTATGTTCCCCGCGCCTGCGGGGATGACCCGATCACCGGCGAAATGCTGCAGGACTACCTAGCATGTTCCCCGCGCCTGCGGGGATGACCCCATCATGGGGCACCCTATCAGTCAGGTTGACAGATGTTCCCCGCGCCTGCGGGGATGACCCCAGTCCGTGTATTGGCAGGACGAGCAGACCGGCATGTTCCCCGCGCCTGCGGGGATGACCCGTTGGGGCTTGTTTCGTGGGATACGCGCAAGAGATGTTCCCCGCGCCTGCGGGGATGACCCCCTCCTTTATGGCTGGCGGGGCGCTCACTAAGGATGTTCCCCGCGCCTGCGGGGATGACCCTGCCGCCACACGGTCACGCTCTAGCTCGTTGAGATGTTCCCCGCGCCTGCGGGGATGACCCCCAGTAACACCACCTAGAAGGGTAAAGGAGATGATGTTCCCCGCGCCTGCGGGGATGACCCTGGACTCAGCATCTGCCCGAGGCGTGTCTGTGGATGTTCCCCGCGCCTGCGGGGATGACCCCCGGTCGAGCCTAAAGTGTCATTGGAGTGGGACATGTTCCCCGCGCCTGCGGGGATGACCCCGACAGTGAACAGGTTTCCTCCGCTGAAGTTTTATGTTCCCCGCGCCTGCGGGGATGACCCCAGCGTGTTGTCGTCCGTGGCCATGCCTGCGGCATGTTCCCCGCGCCTGCGGGGATGACCCCCTTCGCCCCGCTCACCTGGGGTGCAACGCGAGATGTTCCCTGCGCCTGCGGGGATGACCCCATACCAATGTCCAGACTAATCCTAAAGAACGTATGTTCCTCGCGCCTGCGGGGATGACCCCGGTGTGCGGCAAGAGTTTGGGCTTTGAGCTTCATGTTCCCCGCGCCTGCGGGGATGACCCCCGCACCGCCGACCTAGGCGCGTACGATGAGACATGTTCCCCGCGCCTGCGGGGATGACCCCAGCCAAACGTATGCGAACGTTGAACAAGAATGATGTTCCCCGCGCCTGCGGGGATGACCCCCACTGAGATGGGCGGGCCAACCGTTTGGGTTGATGTTCCCCGCGCCTGCGGGGATGACCCTCTGGGTAGAATCCACCCAATGCATACCAATCAATGTTCCCCGCGCCTGCGGGGATGACCCCACTACCGAGCGGTCCATCATCATCGGCGTTGTATCCTCCCCGCGCCTGAGGTTAACCGTACCCGGAAGAAAACTGGATAAATCAGTCCAACTTCCGGAGAGCAGTTCACAAAATGGTCAAAGGGCTTTGAGAAAAATGGCAACGATTATTCGTCCGGGAGCATCGCCATAGCCACATCGAAAAGCTCGTCACTAAGAGATGACAAAACGGGGAGCACTTCCCCTTGAAAATCAACCAAAATACACATCGGGCCTCCAAAAACAGGGCCGTCTGAGCCAGTATCGCAGTCGAAGAGCTCATATTCGCCGTCAGAATATGTTTGTTCAAGCAACGCACTTTCAGGCGGGTAGATCCCATCCTCGATTTCCTTATCTAGCCATTTTTGTGCAACATCGCGGCGCGACACGCTCATTTCCTCCCTCGTTCCGGTACGGATACCACCTCTAGAATGTCGTGCGTTAGTGCCGCATTGTCAAGGTGTGCATAGCCTAGGTCTACTTCTGTTGGCCTCGCTCAAGAACTGGTTCACGGGTATTTTCTTTCCTACCTGGCCGCCCGAAACGCTCCCTGCACATGCAAGGGTGATCTCACACGCGACCAACAAAGACTAGAATGCTATGTGTGTTCCTTGCGTTTGCGGGGATGACCCCATTTTTTCAATTTCTGGTTCTAACACGTACCACTTCTCCCCGCGCTAGCGGGGTTTACCTTAGCGCCAGCCGAGCGATGAGCGGGTTTCAAAAATAATGTCCGTACCCTCTGCTTAGATGAAAATGCTCCCCCAGAGGAGGGGCTTCCTAAAACAACCTACTAAGGAGAGTCCAAAATGAGCCGTCCTATTCCTAAGGACCCCAACCGCGTCACCATCCAGGAAAAGTTCGCGCTAGATACTGGCGGCACAGTAACCGGCGGAGGCGAGACACCCAAAGAGGTTCTTGAGTACATCAAGGAATACGAGGCAGAAGAAGCTAAGCGCGCCGAGGAAGCCGCTAAAAACGGTGCGGTCCCCAACCCTGAGGAAAACTCGGCACCCGAGCAGCAATAGCTAGCGGCCTAGGGGCATCGTTACCCTTGAAAGACCCGAAAGGGTGGGAGGCCGCCTCCCGACCGGGTCAGGATCATGAGACTCAACCTGACTCGGCCATCGCCGCGCTGCTAGCTTCACGCGGCAAATACCCAAAAAGTACCACGCCTGGCTCCAACACCTACCCCAAACGCAAGACCCCGCACCCCGCGGCCGTGATCACGCGTTCCAAACCGTGTTCGAAGCCGGTCATGACAAGGCCCGTATCCCGCGGCCGTGATCGCGTGTGAGCCCGTTATAGAGCGCGCAACCGGAGCCTTTACAACAAGTGCCTACACAACGGCTGGCTTATGCAACCACCCGGGCGGATGCTTATATTTAACAATGTTGGCGAAGTAAGGAAGACAGGAGGAAAGCGGTGGCTGACAGTTTCACCCCGGGAGACTCATTTGACGGAGAAATCCGAATCCCCGGCGTAGACCGCGTTTACAAACCCCGCAAGATCCTCGCAGTCCTCCTCATCCCCCTAGCCATGTCACTAATCGCAGTGTCATCTGTCAACGTAGCCCTCGCCACCATCGGCGTAGGCCTGAACGCCACCGACTCCGACCTCCAATGGGTACTCTCCGGCTACGCCCTCGCCATCGGCATCGTGCTAGTACCAGCCGGGAGACTCGGCGACCTCATCGGACGCGGCACGCTCTTCCAAATCGGCCTCATCACCTTCGTAGTCGGCTCCATCCTCTCCGGACTCGCACCAGACCCCACCTTCCTCAACATCGCCCGCATCATCCAAGGCATCGGCGGCGGCCTCTTCTCACCCCAAGTCATGGGCATCATCCAACAAACCTTCAAAGGCCAAGCCCGCGCCAAAGCCTTCGGCCTGTTCGGCATGACCGTGGCCGTCGCCGTCTCAATCGGCCCTGTCCTAGCCGGCGCCCTCATCACCCTATTCGGCGAGGAACACGGCTGGCGCTACACCTTCTTCATCAACGTCCCCTTCGGCATAATCGGATTCATCCTCGCCCTCTACTGGCTCCCCTTCGCCAACGAACGCAGACGCGCCGCCGCGCGCCGCGAACGCCGCCAAGCCAAGAAAAACGGGCAAAGCCTCCCCGCCAGGCAGCGGCAAAAAATCGACCTCGACCCCATCGGCATCATCCTGCTCGTAACCGCCGTGCTCGGCATCATGTACCCATTCACCGTGCGGCCACTCCGCTGGCAGCTCGCCCTCATATTCGCACTTGCTGTGGCCCTCCTATACGCCTGGTGGAAATGGGAAGCTCACTACACCAAACGAGGCAACTACCCCCTCGTCAATCTTGACCTACTAAGAATCCCATCATTCTCCATGGGCACCATCGTTGCCGGCGCCTACTTCCTTGGCTCCACCACCACCTACACCATCATCGCGATGTACCTCCAAATAGGGCTCGGCGCCTCCGCCATGGTTGCAGGCACCATCGCCCTACCCAGCTCGTTCTTCTCCGCAGTAGCCGCTCGCTGGGCATCAAACCGCGCCCTCAAAGCCGGCCGCAAAGTCGTGCAAATCTCCCTCATCCTCATGATCGTAGGGTCACTACTCACCGCCGTTTCCGTCGCCCTCATCGCCAGCCACGACATCAACCTGTGGTGGATGGCCGCGCCCCTCTCCCCCTTCGGCTTCGGTCAAGGCGCATTCGGAGCCGTCAACCAAACCCTCGCCCTCCAAGACGTCCCAATCCAACACGGCGGTACCGCCGGCGGCGTCAAACAAACCGTGGAGCGCATCGCCACCGCCATCGGCAACGCAGTCATGACCGCCATCTACTTCGCCACGGCCCCAATGTACGGCTTCCACAATGCCGTTCTCGTCGCCTTCATCGCGATCATCACCGCGCAACTCTTCGCCCTGCTAGTCGGCTACCTAGACCTACGCCGCGCCCGTAAGGCATAACAACCATTCACGAGGAGGCCACCAACCCCTCAATCACGCGCCTCCCCACTGGTTAACGCGGGCCGGCGCCCGCGCCCTCAACTATTAGCCGGGCCAGCCGCAGGAGAGAACACCCAAGGAGTGCGCACCATCTTGCGCTGATCAAACACGTCCAGGAACTGCTCCGCCGACCTCGCCTCAAACCCCAGCGACCCCGCGATCTTGCCCACCACGTCCGCAACAGTCCAACCCAAATCCAAGAACTCGCGCAACGTAACCGCACCATCACGCTTAGCCAGCCGGTCACCCGCCTCATTAATCACAAGAGGCACGTGCGCATAACGGGGCTGCTCGAGCCCCAAAGCGTGTGCAATATAAGCCTGCGCGGGCGCCGACGACAGCAAATCATCAGCCCGCACCACCTGATCCACACCCTGAAACGCGTCATCCACAACCACCACCAGGTTGTACGCCAACGTGCCATCACCGCGCTGCAGCACCACGCAATCAATCGGCTCCGTCACCGTGCCAAATAAGTCATCCTCAACCGACCACTCATCAACCGTCGGATTCAACCGCAAAGCAGGACGCCGGCCCACACTCGCCAGCTCCGCCCTGCGCCGCTCTCGCTCTGCCGGCGACAAATCGCGACAAGTTCCCGGATATGACCCCGGCCGCACATGCGGAGCGCTCGCCGCCTCCTTAATATCCCTACGCGAGCAGTAACACTCAAACAACAAGCCCGCTTCGCGTAGTTGCGCAATCGCAGCCTCGTGCGCCGGCCTGCGAGTGCTCTGGAACAGCACATCGCCATCCCAATCAATACCCAGCGTCGCTAAATCCTCAATCTGGTGCTGCGCCGCGCCCGGTTTCACCCGGTCAATATCCTCCACGCGAAGCACAAAATCGCGGCCCGACTGTCGCGCCCACGCCCAAGCCAACAACGCCGTGCGCAGATTCCCAATGTGCATATCACCCGACGGACTCGGCGCAAACCTACCAGCAGCCACGCGGCCTCCCCTCCACACGCCCAATGCGTAAAAATAAGCCTACCGCCGCAAAAACCATGACAGCGAAATCATGCCCGCACCCAAAATGCCAACCAGAACCGCATACAGCGACACTCCGCCCACCACAAACGAGGCCACCGACAACGCTGCAAACCCCAGGCCAGCCACCAGCAGAATCCGCGCATTCGGGCGCGCATTATCCGGGCTCTTCAACACAAACTCAGCCGCCACCTGCCACGGGTCACCAAATGCTTCCTGCAACGGCAATCCAGCCTCATTTGCGCTCGCGGTTGTAGCCTCCACTGCTTGCCTCACAGCCACATCCGGCCATGAATAATACCGAGACAACAGGGCCGAAAGCTGCGTCCGCCACGCCTGGTCACCGCGCGGAGCACTAGGCCAGCGCGCATTAGATGCTCGAAACGCCATCACCGTTGAAGCCACCCCCAGCAACGCTAAAAGAGGGCGCGGCAAACCAACCGTCACCACATCCAAACGTGAAACTTCAGCAAACGCGCGCACGAACACAACCGTTGCCACCAGCCAACCCAACACCACCAGCACCGCATTGGAATCACGGCCAAATGCCCACTCTCGATGCGCCACGGGAGCCGCGAACAGCGCCATCGCCACCACCGACGCAAACATCAAATAACCCGGCTTCGCCACCGCGTCAGCCGTCAGCGACCCGGTTGAAAACAGTGCCAAGAAGAAGGTGAAAAATGTCAGTGCTGCCCAAATCGTCTTCGGATTCGACCACAGCCGAGAACGAGTCTCGCCGGGCAACTCACAACAAGACATGACCGCAAACCTCCCCAAAATCCCGTCTACCACTAAGAGTAGACTGGCTGGCGGCACCACTCACAGCAAGTAGAGAGATTATGTACGAGATAAAACCAGGCCTCCTCGTGTTCCTCGGCGCAGCGCTGGGAACCCCCTCGCGTGCCCTCATCGACACCCTCATTGCAAGCACCTTCGCAGGCATCAACGTGTCCACCGTTTTTGTAAATGTGCTTGGCGCATTCCTCATGGGCGGCCTAATCACCACGTGGAGCGTTCGACGTGGCATGCACCCCCTGTGGGACCGCATAAAAATTTTTGCCGGCACCGGCTTTCTTGGAGCCTTCACCACATACTCCGCCTTCGCCCTCGCTATTGCGCGCGGCACTAACCTTGCCCTTGCGCTAGGCGCGGGCGCCCTCACCATCCTTTCCGGCATTGCGGGCGCATGGCTTGGAACTCGACTTGCGAAAGACCTCGCTGCCAAAGGAGTGCAAGCATGACCTGGCTCTACCTGGCCCTTGCCGGCGGCCTCGGCGCCTATGCGCGCTACCGCACCGACCTAGCCCTCCAAAACCTGCTCAAACGCCGCGGCCTCATTCCCGTCAAACCCGACGCCGGACTGATTAGTCGCACCGCCCTGGCCTGGCCCATCATCACCATCAACATAATCGGGTCCTTCCTCGCCGGCCTCCTAGTTGGACACCTCAGCGCGGAAACCTGGCTGATCATCGGCACCGGACTACTGGGAGGTTGGACCACCTTCTCCACCGCAATGGTTGACGTGCTTAACATCCTCACCTTGCCCGAGGCCCGCAAAACGAGCATCACATCCGGCGTGATCACCGCAACATTTGGCCTACTCGCCAGCGTTGCCAGCGCGCTCCTTGGCCTTGCAATCAGCGGGATGTGAGGTAAACCTCGCGCCAAAAGGTGGACACGAAGAAGGGATTTGCGGCAACTCGTTCTAGAATCGTAGACATCCTCAAGAACGTCGGACATGAAGGAGGGGACATGAGCCAGCCAATGATCAAGCTCGAAAACCTCTCCAAAACTTATGTCCTGCGCGGCGGAAATGAAGTGCGCGCCCTCAGCGACGCAAACCTGACTGTAAATGCGGGAGAAATTCACGGCATCGTTGGCCAGTCCGGAGCGGGCAAATCAACTCTTATCCGTTGCCTTACCGGACTTGAACAGCCCACCGATGGCTCCGTATACCTGGATGGCACAGACCTATCCGGCCTCGGCCACTCGGCCCTTCGCAAAGCACGCCGCAAGATCGGCATGGTCTTCCAATCCGCTAACCTAATGGACTCGCGCACCGCCCTTGAAAACATTGCATACCCGCTCAAAATTGCGGGGGTGTCCAAAAAAGAGCGCCTTGAGCGAGCAACAGAACTACTCAAAGTTGTCGGCCTTGAGAATCGCGCCGGCTCCTACCCCTCCCAACTTTCGGGTGGACAGCAACAGCGCGTAGGAATTGCACGCGCCCTCGCCACCAAACCAGCCGTGCTGTTGTGTGACGAGCCCACCTCCGCCCTAGACTCTGAAACCACTCGCCAAATTCTGGCGTTGCTACAACAAATCAGGGACGAAGTTGGCGTAACCATCGTTATCATCACGCACGAAATGGGTGTTGTGCGTGAAATTTGCGATTCCGCAACCATGCTTGAACACGGGCAGATCCTCGAATCCGGTCCCGTCCACGAGATCGTTGCAAACCCCAAATCGAAACTTGCGCGTGAACTCGTCCCCATGCCGTCTATTGACGAAACCGATAAGGACGCCAACTCGACGATTCTTGACGTCATGTTCACGTCAACCCCCGGCGTCCCAACCGGAGCCACCGTCCTTGCCATGGCATCACGAATGGGTGGCGACGTAACGGCAGGAACATTTGAAACCCTGTCCAACGTCCAAGTAGGACGCCTTGCTTTAACCGTGCCCACCATGCACTTAAAGCAAATCATGGAAACTTTGGAACAGAACGATGTAGCAGCGGAGGTGCGATCATGAGCGTAGCAACAGCGCTAGTCGCTCTCGCTGCTGACGGTCAGTGGCTAGATAACCCCGCCATTAAAGAGGCATTCTGGCCGTCCGTATGGCAAACACTAGGCATGACCGCATGGGCAACCGTGATCACCGTAGTGATTGGAACCCCGCTCGGCCTCTTCCTGGTATCTACAGCCCGCGGTGGCCTCACCCCAAACCGGGTAGCAAACCAAATACTCGGATTCATCGTTAACGTTGGCAGGTCAATCCCATTCATCATCCTGCTAATTGCAGTTCTTCCATTTACTCGCTTCGTTGTAGGCACCACCCTCGGCTGGAAGGCTGCAGTGGTACCGCTCAGCGTTGGCGCAATCCCATTCTTTGCCCGCCTCGTAGAAACAAACGTGCGCGGCGTCAGCGCCGGCAAGATCGAAGCCGCCCACATGATGGGTGCCAGCAGGTGGGAAATCATGTTTGGCGTACAGGTACGCGAAGCCCTACCTGCCCTCATTGACTCCGTAACAGTTCTTGCAGTCACCCTCATCGGCTACTCCGCAATCGCGGGCGTGCTCGGTGGCGGCGGCCTCGGCCAACTTGCAATGAACTACGGTTACAACCGATTCCAAGGAGACGTCATGCTAGTTTCCGTGGTGGGAATCGTAATCATCGTTCAAATAGTCCAAGTTGTTGGAGACATGCTGAGCCGGCTGGTGGATCACCGCTGAGCTCTCCACCAGCCGGGATAACAATCCTGGACTTCCCGGGCAACACGTTTGCCAGCACTCCAACAAATTTCAAACTTGAACACAGAAAGACTTGATTACAATGCGTAAGACCCGTGTATTTGCCGCAGCAGCAGCTGCGCTAGCCCTAACCCTCGCAGGATGCTCCTCTTCCGGCGGAGAAACCAGCACTGAAAGCCAGTCGGCTTCCGAACAGGGGGTCACCACCCTCACGGTTGGAGCTTCCCCTGCACCTCACGCGCGGATCCTGAAGTTCGTTAAGGATGAGCTCGCTGCTGACGCTGGCATTGATCTCAACATTGTTGAATACACCGACTATGTCATCCCTAACCAGGCCCTAAAGTCCGGTGATATCGACGCTAACTTCTACCAGACTGTGCCTTACCTCGAGGGTCAGAAGAAGGAACTAGGCGTTGACTTTTCGCACGGCGAAGGCATCCACCTGGAGCCCCTCGCGATCTACTCCGACAAGATTGAGAAGCTAGAGGACCTCAAGGATGGCGCCAAGATCGGCATCATTAACGACACTGCGAATCAGGGCCGCGCCCTCGATCTGCTTGCAGTTGCCGGCATCGTGAAGGTTCCCGAAGGCGAAGACGCAACTATCTTCAACGTCGAGAAGCTAAAGAACGTTGAGTTCGTTGAGGTTGAAGGCCCGCAGCTAGTGCGTTCCCTCCCGGACGTAGACATCGCGGTCATCAATGGTAACTACGCCGAAGAGGGTGGCCTGTCCTCTGCAAAGGACGCTCTCCTCGTAGAGAATCCTCAAGGTTCCCCGAACGTTAACATCCTTGTATGGCGCGCTGAAGATGACAACAACGAGGCCATCCAGACCCTTGACAAGCTCCTGCACTCGCCAGAAGTTGCACAGTTCATCAAGGACACCTGGCCCGATGGCTCGGTTATCCCCGCGTTCTAACAACGTGAGAGAAGCTGACTGAATAGGTAAAAGTTGAGCCCGGATCGTTTGATCCGGGCTCAACTTCTATCTCAACAAGAAAAGATTAGTCCAAAACTCCGTACAGACGATCGCCCGCATCACCCAAACCGGGAACAATGTAAGCGTTCTCGTTCAAACACTCATCCACAGATGCGGTTACGATCTGTACATTAGCGCGGTCGCCAACAGCCTCCTCAACCGTCTTCAAGCCTTCTGGAGCGGCCAGCAGACACAGGCACGTCACATCGCGTGCACCGTGGTCAAGCAAGTAGTTGATTGCTGCAACCATGGTGTGGCCGGTTGCCAACATCGGGTCCAAAATGAAGCACTGGCGTCCCGACAGGTCATCGGGCAAACGATTCGCGTAAGTCTCAACCTCAAGCGTCTCGTGGTCACGCCTCATGCCGAGGAAGCCAACCTCAGCGGTTGGAAGCATCCGTGTCATGCCCTCCAGCATGCCCAAACCGGCACGCAAAATCGGCACAACCAGCGGACGCGGACCAGTGATCTGCTTACCAACAGTCTTAGTAACCGGAGTCGTAATTTCGACGTCCTCAACCAGGACGTCGCGAGTGCCTTCATAGGCGAGAAGCGTAACGAGTTCGTCAGCAAGAAGACGGAACGTCGCAGACGGCGTCCTCTCGTCACGCAAAACAGTCAATTTGTGAGCAATGAGGGGGTGTTCAGCAACATGTAAACGCATGCTTATACCGTACCTTGACCAGGTGCGAGGAAGTTAATCTTTGCGGCATTCTTTGCAAATAGTTCGCTAAAATCAAGCATTATGGCTGATCATTCATTTCCGAGTCGGGTAGAGATACACGGCACCCAAAACCTCAAAGCACACCTTGAGCAAGCCGAAAAACAAGCCAGGGCCAGGGCTCGGCTGGCTGAGCAAGAGGCACGCACCAAAACTCTGAGTGCACGTGGGGAGCGCAGGAACCCGCCCACGCCCTCGGAAATGAAATCCATCTACGAAAACGCTATGAGCCGCGCCCTCTACCTGGCTGACCGGGCGCGAGCCGCGGGAGACGTGCCCGTTGGGGCTGTTGTGATCGACGAGTGGGGCACGATCCTGGGGGAGGGGTGGAACACTCGAGAAGCGGAATCCGATCCTGCCGGCCACGCCGAAATCAGTGCGCTACGCGATGCCGCGAAACTCCGCGGCACGTGGAGGCTAGATGACCTCACCCTTGTGGTCACTCTTGAGCCGTGCACAATGTGTGCCGGCGCAATAGTGAACGCGCGCGTAAAACGCCTAGTGATGGGCGCGTGGGATCCAAAGGCAGGGGCTGCAGGATCAATTCGAGATGTGGTTCGCGATTCGCGTCTCAACCACCAGGTGGAGGTAATTCCCGAGATTTTGCGCACGGAATGCGAAATTCAACTCCGCGGGTTTTTCTCAACGCGTCGCACCATGTAGTATGAGGGCCGGATGAAAGTCCAAAGGTAGCGTGTCCGAGCGGCCGAAGGTGCAGCACTCGAAATGCTGTGTGGTTAATAGCCACCGTGGGTTCAAATCCCACCGCTACCGCCGAATGAAATCTCGCGACATATGTTCTGCATATGCCGCGAGATTTTTGTTATGGCGCCCCTCCCGCCCCTCTGATCTGCTGGAGCCGTGAAATAGAAGAGGTGGAACAAGCGCAACGCAGAAGAGAAGTGGCCCCATGATCGCCTATTCACTGATGCTTGCACCGGCCTGGATTCTCATCACCATTGTTCGGTTATTTATCTCCACATTCAATAACAGCGGTGACATTCCAGGTCCGTACAACGACTGAGCGCTTCTTACGGGTGTCTTTGAGCACAAAACGGGGATTTATTGCATTGGTGAATTCGAGCAATGGGCGCCATCTCGATAAACTAGCGACGATGTTCAAGCTCGCTTGACTGAAATGGTTTGGCGAGTCTGTTCACTGTGGAAGGATAACGAATGACCGACTTTACGACGGCATCCGCTGGAGCGGTTCGCGCCGTCTCTGGACGGCCCCCGGCGGTTTCAACTCCGATGGAGTTCTGGCAAGGACTATCCGCATCAGTGGTAGACCAGATTGCTGACAACTGGTACGCAACCAAAGAGCTCTACCGCAAGGGAAGGCGTCAGCACTACTTCTCCGCTGAGTTCCTCATGGGCCGAGCCCTCCTTAACAACCTCCTCAACCTTGGCCTGGTAGATCAGGCCGAAGAGGCTGCTAGAGCATTTGGTCAAGATCTGTCACAGATCCTCGAAGAGGAACCCGACGCTGCCCTCGGAAATGGTGGCCTTGGACGTCTAGCAGCATGCTTCCTGGATTCTTGCGCAACTCAGGACCTCCCCGCAGTAGGTTACGGCATCCTGTACCGCTACGGGCTTTTCAAGCAAGAGTTCCGTAATGGTTTCCAAACCGAGCATCCCGACTCCTGGATGGAAGAGGGATACCCGCTGGTAATTCGCCATGAGGAAGAAATGCGTATCGTTGACTACGCCGACCTCAAGGTAAGGGCTGTTCCATACGACATGCCGATCACCGGCTATGGCACGAAGAACGTTGGCACGCTCCGCCTGTGGAAGGCCGAGCCGATGGAAGAGTTCGACTACGACGCATTCAACTCGCAGCGCTTCACCGACGCTATCGTGGACCGCGAGCGCACACACGACATTTCTCGCGTGCTCTACCCGAACGACACCACGTATGAAGGCAAGGTGCTGCGCGTACGCCAGCAGTACTTCTTCGTATCTGCTTCGTTGCAGGAAATCGTTGAGAACCACCTGGAAGTGCATGGCACGTTTGAGAACTTTGCACAGTACAACTCGGTGCAGCTGAACGATACGCACCCGGTGCTCGCCATTCCAGAGCTCATGCGCCTGCTGATGGATGAGCATGGACTCGGCTGGGTTGAAGCTTGGAAGATTGTTTCTAAGACATTCGCCTACACCAACCACACGGTCCTTGCTGAAGCGTTGGAGACTTGGGAGATCTCGATTTTTGATCGCCTATTCCCGCGCATCATGGAGATCGTTTGGGAGATCGATCGTCGCTTCCGTATGGAGATGAAGGAGCTCGGCCTTGATGACGGTCGAATCAACTACATGGCTCCCGTATCCAACGGTGTTGTGCACATGGCGTGGATTGCTTGCTACGCGTCCTACTCCATTAACGGCGTTGCGGCCCTCCACACAGAGATCATCAAGCGTGAAACGCTTGGCGAATGGCACGACATTTGGCCGGAGAAGTTCAACAACAAGACCAACGGTGTAACGCCGCGTCGCTGGCTTAACCAGTGCAACCCGCGCCTCGCCGCCCTCCTCACTGAAGTGACTGGCGGAGATGAGTGGGTGCGTGACCTCGATGTGTTGAAGAAGTATGCAGACGCCGGCAACGACGAAATCTATGATCGTCTGAACGAAATCAAGCACGCAAATAAGGTTGATTTCGCGAAGTGGATCAAGAACCGTCAGGGTATTGACATTGATCCGGATGCGATCTTTGACGTTCAGATCAAGCGCCTCCACGAGTACAAGCGTCAGTTGCTCAACATCATGTACGTGCTTGACCTGTACTTCCGTCTAAAGGATGACCCGAAGGCAGATATTCCGCCGCGCGTATTCATTTTTGGTGCTAAGGCGGCGCCCGGCTATGTGCGTGCCAAGGCGATTATCAAGTTGATCAACGAAGTTGGCCGCCTAGTCAACAACGATCCTGAAGTCTCGAAGATTCTGAAGGTCGTATTCGTGGAGAACTACAACGTTTCGCCAGCCGAGAAGATCATCCCGGCAGCAGACGTTTCAGAGCAGATTTCTACCGCAGGTAAGGAGGCGTCCGGCACCTCGAACATGAAGTTCATGATGAATGGCGCCCTGACCCTTGGTACGCTCGACGGAGCAAATGTGGAGATCGTGGATTCGGTTGGCTACGACAACGCTTACATCTTTGGTGCGCGTGAAGAGGAACTCCCCGAGCTTCGACGCACTTACGACCCGCGCCACCAGTACGAGAGCGTTCCGGGCTTGCGCCGCGTACTCGACGCATTCACCGACGGCACTCTAGACGACGGTGGTACCGGAATGTTCCACGACCTACGCTGGTCCCTTCTCAACACGAACGGCTATGAGCCGGCCGACATGTACTACCTGCTCGGCGACTTTGAGGACTACCGCAAGGTGCGCGACCAGATGGCTAACGACTACGCGGACCGCAAGAAGTGGGCGGCAATGACTTGGAAGAACATCACCGAGTCTGGTCGCTTCTCTTCTGACCGCACCATCCGTGACTACGCAAACGAAGTGTGGAAGATCGAACCGACCAAGATCTAACACGCGAAAATAGTTTAGGCTCTCAACCTAACGGTTGAGAGCCTAAACTATTTAGATTTCAACGAAGAAGCATTCGGGCTAACCTGTTAAGCCTGCGGTGCCACCACGCGGATTACAGACGAGTCATCTTTCGCGGCCATGCCCTGAGCAACCCCGATGAGGTATTCCTGCTGCGCGGCTGCCGCCACCGGAACGGCCAAACCAACTGATTTAGCGGCATCCGTGACGATTCCCATATCCTTCACAAAAATGTCGAGGCGCGATTTAACTTCGACGTCCTCTTCTTCGTACGCCCGCAACATACGCTCGCCGCGGTCCCCGAGCATAAACGATGCTGCCGCGCCTGACATGAGAGCATGGAGTGCCTGGGGGACGTCAAGCTCAAGCTTTCGCGCTAGTGCGAGTGCCTCGCCAGCCGCTGCGATATGAACGCCGCAGAGTAGCTGGTTTACAGTCTTCATGGCCTGTCCCTTGCCGGCCGTGTCGCCAACTTTAACGAGAGTTCCGGCCATTTCCTCAAGTACAGGTAGTGCCCTCTCGTATACCTCGGGAACCGCACCGACAACTACCAGAAGGTCTCCCTCACCTGCGCGCACGGGGCCGCCTGACACGGGGGCATCGACCAAACCGATACCCTTTTGTGAAAGAGGTTCCTGGGCATTAGAGGCGACGTCGACACCGACAGTTGAAGTCAAGATGATGGTAGCTCCCTCGTTGAGCACCGCTACGACGCCGTCCTCGCCGTAAAGAGCGTTGTCAAGCTGCGCCTGGTTACGTACAGCCAGTACAACGAAATCTGCGCCGTTGGCCGCCTCGCGCGCCGACGAAAACGTAGCTATACCGGCATCTGCAGCAAGTGAGGTTCGCTCTGCAACGGGGTCGAAACCGGTAACCGCAAACTTTTTGTTCAGGTTAGTGGCGATGGGCAGGCCCATAGCGCCAAGTCCCAAAACAGCGATTTTCTTAGACATTTTTGATCTCCTTTGATCCTTAGAAGATTAGTTTGAAAGTTTTTCTACGACGGCGGCCAGTGAAGTTTCGTTGCCCACATTGCCTGCGAAAACAATGTAAGGAATGCCGCGAGCAGGCTCGTTCTGTCCGCTCCAAAGTGAAACAATTCCGGGAAGCATGGGGCCGATAACGGTTGCGCGCCTAATGCCCAATCCCTTCGAAGCCACGTCAGATGAAGTGATTCCACCTTTAGCAATCACGAATCGAGGAGTGGTGCGTCCAACGATTCCTCGCACGACGTCGACAACCGCTGCTGATACCCGTCGGGAGATTTCAAGTGACGAAGCGCCATCGTTACCTCGCACCAGTTTGCGTGACGTGCGAACAACTACGTGGCCGTGATCAAGACCCGAAATCGCGCTGTTTACAACGTCGGCGATATGCGAATCTCTGGCGTTGGCATCAAGAATTTTTTGAACATCGATCTCATACTCTTCCAGTTCAACGTTGTCGCGCAAATAGTTCAACTGACGAGTGGTTAGATCTACGTGACTTCCGATAACGATCAGCCCGCCTGGCACAGTGCTTCGTCCCTGTCGGGATTCTTCCACCTCTTTTGTTGTAAGCGGGGATTTAGGATCTTGTCCGATGCGGGCCCTAACAAATGGGGGGCCAACTCGGTATATGAAGCTTGAACCGGACGCCTCCGCACGATTCAACGCAAGTGAAAGTAGCCGCAGGTCATCTTCAGTGACTGAATCGCAAATGATCGGCTGCCTGTTTCTAGCGGCACGCAACTTTTCGACGACAGCGTCAAGATCGGTTCGAAGTGTCGTTAAGTCGATTGCAATGACGTCGCTGGCCTTTGTAGCACCGCCCGTTTTTTCTTCAATCCACTCGGCCAACGCAGAGGAGCTGAAACCGAACGTTGCGTCTTTGGCGAACTCGGTTTCGCCCACAGGTGTGAAGCCATCAGCCTCAGATCCCGCATAGTGGATCCCGTCTACCGTGATCCTTCCAGCATCCGCAAACGCGGGAATAACCACGATGCCATCAACGTCGCGGCCCGTCTGTTTTTTCATCGCGTCGGCAAGAGTGTTCGGCTCGAGGGGGAAATGGCCGCGCAGCGTTGAATCAGATCTCGATACGAAACTGATTTCCAGGCCATCGTGTTTCTTGATTGCCTTGTAAGCGGACTCGACTACTTCTCGATTTATCTGCTCCGCATCTTCAGGAGAGAGGGAACGGGAGTTTGTCATTACGTAGATAGCTGGTTTTCCCGTGCTGAATCCCCATTCGAGGTCTTCGGGATCCCAGGACGTGAGTACGGGCAAGTCGGAAACAGACTGCGTACCGGTAGGGTCGTCGTCGAGCACCACGAGGATGGGCGGCGAAGTCCGAGCGTTCTCCTCACGCACTCGTTGCGCGTCGACGTTTACAGCGGGCGGATGTGCCGCAGTTAGTTCAGCTAGCGTCTTCATGCAACAACTCCTTTGTTGAAACCCTAGAGACCTTAGACGTCAGAGGTCTAAGACAATTTAAGAATAGGATCACCCGATTCAGGTGTCAAGGTTTCAATAGTGGGGCTTAACCAGTGCAAGCAAAGGGACGCATTGCCATCCGACCGCAACAGGCGTGAAAGCAGCAGTCGGGTGCAAACAAGCGCTTTTGGGGCCTCTAACTGGTTAATCAGACAAGTGTGTCTCAATGTCAGAACTCGTCTGAGTCATGTGAGCTCGCATCGCATCCTTCGCCCTTTGCACATCGGATTGTTCGATGGCCTCCAAAATCTCAAAATGGTGATGCCTAGCCCGCTTGCGAATCTGGGGAACAGAGGTCGTGAGAAGCCGAGAATCATGGAGCGCGGTAGAAAGTGGGGTCATGATCGAAGCTAGGAAAGGGTTTTTCGAGGCGCTTAAGATGGCTTGATGGAACTCGAGGTCGGCGCGAGTAGCCGCCTCGATATCGCCCTGCTCGCTGGCGGCATCATACTCAGCTAGTTTTTGTCGCAAGTGCTCTATATCGGTATCAACGCGGCGTTCTGCAGCTAAACCGCATGCGCCAACCTCTAGCATTCGACGAACTTCCGAAAGGTACATTCCCAGCTCTTTTGGAGACGACGTTTGCGAGATCCACCAAATAATCGAGCTGAGGTCCGTCCACTTGGCCGGATCAACTACAAACGTTCCACGGCCGTGCACCACGTTTACTACACCACGCTCAGTAAGTGTTCGCACAGCCTCCCGCATCGTTGGACGCGCAACTTGCAACCACTCCGCAAGCTCAATCTCAGGAGGGAGGGCTTCACCAACTTTGAACTTCTTTGAAACGATTGCGTCAAGAATCATCGTTGTCGCTCGTTGGACGCGGTCGCTAGGCATGAATAGTTACCTCAGTGAAGAATGGGTTATTGCCCAATTAAACAACGAAATGAACCGAGATATCTAATCTTACGCTAGAACGCGCATCAGCTGATCGTAAAACAAGGGTGCGGAACTCTGGAAGAGCCCCACACCCTTGTAGGCGAAACGAAGGGATGTCAGTACGCAGGTTCAAGCGGGACGATCGCCCACAAAATCAGATATACAAGCAGGCCCGAACCCATGCCTAGAATTAGCAGTAGCGCAACAATTCGTACAAGGGTGGGATCCCAGTTGTAAGTCCTAGCAAGGCCACCGCACACGCCACCGATGTAGCGGTCCGTGCGCGAACGGTAAAGACGTGGTGCCATGATTTCCTCCAACCACTAGGTTTTTCGTACTTCCATTATGGAATTAGGCGGATTGTAAAACTATCGGGGATCACCCTGATTTTTAACCACGATTCCGCAGATATAGACGGCTTCGTCACTCAGGGATAAACCAGGGTGTTACCGGATAACGCGAAAACTTGGCTGTCGATAGTTTGGAAACAACGATTTAAACCTATCGAAAGAGGAAGCAATGTCCGCCCACACAATGCCGGTTGCAAGGCACGCAAGTAGCCAACGCACGCCGATCGTACAGTTACGTTCCGTTACAAAAATCTATGGTCGAGACGACACTCGCGTGGTAGCCCTCGACAACGTCGACCTCGACATTTTCGAGGGCGAGTTCACCTCAATCATGGGGCCATCCGGGTCCGGAAAATCGACGCTCCTGCACTCGTTGGCCGGCCTTGATTCAGTAACACGCGGCACCGTTACGATTGCCGGGCGAGAGATCACCAGCATGAACGACCGCGTACTAACCCACTTCAGGCGCGACAACCTCGGCTTCGTCTTCCAAGCCTTTAACCTCGTTCCCACAATCGATGCGCAGGCAAACCTCACCCTTCCTATGCGGCTTGCCGGCAAGCGCGTTGACAAACAATGGATGAGCCAAATCGTGCGCAACCTACAGCTCGAAGACCGTCTCACGCACAAACCTCACGAGCTTTCCGGCGGCCAGCAACAACGCCTCGCTGTTGCCCGCGCACTACTGTCCCGCCCAGCCGTCCTCGTAGCAGACGAGCCAACCGGCAACCTCGACTCCGCCGCCTCCGCCGAAGTTCTCAACATGCTTCGCAGCGCCGTAGACCACCTCGGACAAACCGTAATCATGGTCACCCACGACGTGAACGCAGCCTCAATCGCGGACCGCACGTTGGTTGTAAGAGACGGGCGCATCGTTGCCGACATCGCGCAGCCCACGCCCGAAAAGATTGGAGACGTGACCCGGTGAAAGGCTTACTATCCGCAAACATGAAGTCGCACGGTTCGCGCTACCGGGCGACAGTAATAGCCGTGGCGCTCGCGGTAGCGTTCATACTCACCGCATTCGGACTAGCTGGTGCGCTCCAGTATTCTGCCAAAGCTTCCGTCGCATCGAATGTACTAGGCGCTGACGGAATCATAAGCGACGTCGTCTACCAGAACCTTGATGACTCCGTGCAAAATCCGACGGACAAAATCTGGGAACACCTCAAAAACGATCCAAAAGTTCACGGCGAACCAATATATGTCGGCATTGAAGAAGTGACCGTTCCCGGCGGGGCCGATAGCGGTTTTCTCAGAATCGCGCAGGTGCGACCCGAACCGTTTGGAAACCCGAAACTAGCCGAAGGTAAGCTACCAGCCGCATCAGATGAAGTGGCGCTTCCCGAGTTCGTTAAAGCCAACCTGTCCGTGAAAGTGGGCAGCAAGGTCAAAATGACTGGGATAGACCGCGAGTTCAAGATTTCCGGCTTCACTGAAGTGGAGAACGGGATTAACTCGGCGCCAAGCATCCTGTATGCCGCCGGCCAAATCCCGAAGCTGTATGAAGATCGCTATGTGTCCGAGGTTGTCTTCAATGTTGATGGCAAGAAGGGTGATGCTGCAGTTGAATACGTACGCGCAGAAGCCCACAAAATCCTGCCAGATTTGGATACCGATAAGATTGTTCTATCCTCTGAAAAGTATGTTGAAAAGCAGATGGAGGACATCGCGGAGGGCATGCCTGCCGTGCTTGCGGTAGTCCTGGTTTTCCCTGGTATTGCAGCCGTTACCGCTATCATCGTTATCTCAACTACCTTCCAGGTGATGTTGGCGCAGCGGAAGCGAGAACTTGCTCTTCTGCGAGCTATTGGCGCGGATGCCCGGCAGATTCGCGGCCTCATGATCAAAGAAAACCTGATTGTTGGTCTGCTGGCCTCAATCGCGGGCCTGTTGCTTGGTGCGGTTAGTTCAACGCTTCTAAACAAGTTCACAAAAATTGTTCCTGAGTGGGCTGACGCGTTCTTGGCTATCCCGCTCTGGGGCTATGCTTCAGCCCTAGCGATTGGCGTACTCATAACCCTTATTGCAGGTATTCGCCCGGCATTCCAAGCAGGAAACCTTTCGCCAATGGTCGCGCTAGAGCCGGTTGATAGTGCTGCCGTGCAGAAGAGTAAGCGGCTCACTCGCTTGATCTTCGGCATCGTAATCACGGGTATCGGCCTCGCGTGCATCACCATTGCCACCGTGAGCCCCGACTTTGGAAAAGAAGCGGCTCAGTTTGGCCTCGCATTCCTCGGCGGCATGGTCAGCTTTATCGGTGTGCTCATGCTTCTAACCTGGCTGGTTCCATACATTACGCGAGGCATTGGGAAGCTCATTGGCAAGAACAGTGTCACCTTCCAAATGGCCGGTGAAAACACGTGGCGTAACCCCGCCCGCACCGGAGCTACCGGAACTGCCCTCGTTCTTGGAATCACGCTGGTGACCATGATGATCGTGGGTGCAAAATCGGTGGAAACCTCCGTTTTGACGGAGATTGACGAGAAGCGTCCGATTGATCTGATTGTCAGTACTGAAGATAATCGCCCTTTGACGGACGCGGAAATCACGGCCATTAACAAAACTGAGAACGTTACCCAGGTTGCAGTTACCAAGGCTCTACGAGTTCCGGCCGGTGACGAGGCTGATCCTATGGGCAACGGCTATATACAGATCAACGAGGCCGCAGACCTCTCGAAGGTTGCTCACACTGATGTTGCCACGCCACCTGAAGGTACCGTTGCGGTGGACGGATGGCTGTACGACCCGGATGAAGGAACAAAACAGTTCAGCGCGGGCGACAAATCGATGACGTTTGCCGTGCAGGCTGCACACACCCCGAACTACACGCTATCTTCGAAAGATTTCGAGGCGGTGCGTGCAATGTACGGCGAGGAGGCAGTGGACTCGTCCGTGGCATTTGTGAGGATAAAAGACGGGCTTTCCATCTCGCAGGTGCTGGAGACGAGGAACAACCTCATGGACAAAGTCCAGGCTCCGCAAGTAGGAGGTAGCGCCCTAGAGCGTGCGGCAATGGTTTTGGCAATCAAATCAATGCTGATCGCAACCGTTGTCATGCTGGCCGTATCGGTATTGGTGGCGCTTGTGGGCGTTACCAACACGCTAGCCCTGTCCGTGGTTGAACGCCGACGTGAGAATGCGATGGTGCGAGCACTTGGTATGACCAAGGGCGATCTGCGTCGCATGATCACCTGGGAGACCGTGCTGATTGCGGGCGTTGCCACCGTCGTGGGCGTGGCCATGGGAATCGGCTATGGGGCGCTTGGCCTGCACGCGCTTCCCATTGGTGAGGCTACTCGCCACCTGGTTATCCCGTGGGATCAAGTGGCAGTTGCTGCTTTGATCTCGTTCCTAGCGGCCCTGTTGGCGTCGATTATGCCGGCTCGCTTGGCCGCAAAGGCGTCCCCGGTAGAAGCCCTCGCCGATGTCGGCTAGAAGACCGCTACTTAGGTAAAGTTTTAGCCCCGCTCCAAATCACGGAGCGGGGCTGAAATGAGTTTTACCGGGCGGTTAGCTTAGGCGTTCACTACCAAGAGGTCACCGAACTTGGCGCGGGCGTTGTCGAAGCGCTTCGCAACGTCCTCCCAGTTAACGACGTTCCACCAGGCCTTCACGTAGTCGGCCTTCACGTTCTTGTAATCCAGGTAGAAGGCGTGCTCCCACATGTCGAGCATGAGGAGGGGTACAACGCCTACCGGGATGTTGCCCTGCTGATCGGTCAGCTGGTAGGTGACCAGGCGGCCCGAAATCGTGTCGAATGCGAGGATGCCCCAGCCCGAGCCCTGCAGGCCAAGTGCTGCGGCGGCGAACTGTGCCTGGAACTTCTCGAAGGAGCCGAAGTACTCGTCGATGGCGGCAGCGAGCTCACCCTCGGGGCGGCCCTGACCGTTTGGCGTCATGTTCTTCCAAAAAACTGAGTGGTTTGCGTGGCCGCCAAGATTGAAGGCCAGGTTCTTTTCCCACAGGTTGATTGCGGCAAAGTCACCGTTTTCGCGTGCCTCTTCAAGCTTTTCGAGGGCGGTGTTTGCGCCACCTACGTAGTTTGCGTGGTGCTTGGAGTGGTGTAGCTCCATGATCTGCGCCGAGATGTGCGGCTCAAGAGCAGCATAATCGTAATCAAGTTCTGGCAGGGTGTAGACAGCCATGTTCAACTCCTTGGTTAAGGTCGGTGTAAACTTCAATAACTGCATCGGATTTCCCGTTGCGACACTTTGACTCTACCGAAGGCTGTAGTTACTCGCATGCCGGTGAGACCTATATCTCCGGCGCGCCATTCTACAAGTGAAGGTAGGTTGATTTGCAAATTGGTCTTCGAATCGTTGTGGTATTGCGCTTTTGTGGAACAATGATTGAGACTCATTACATGACATTAAGGTTGAGTAAATAAAAATGCCCGCTCTGTTACTTGAACTAGATTTGATCCGCCGTTTACGAAAAGATCTAGTTGCCACGCGCTTTTTTGTAGATGATGTGAATGCCTTATTTGGCGAGGTTGCAGCTAACGCTCTGCTGCGAAACGAGCGGGTGCCGGCGTTGCTTGCGGCTCGAGGTGGACAGGGTGATTTGAGCGTATTGGCGCGGTTGTTTGTGCTTTGGGATGAGGTCTCCGCCGCTGAGGTGGCTAGAGCACTGCCAACGGTGGGCGTGGATGGTTTGGTGCGTTTGGGCCTTGTGGAAGAACGCGAGGAGAAGGTGCGCGGCCTTGTTCAGTTGCAGCCGCATGAGGCGGTGACGAGCCAGGCCGAGTTCAACTGGTGGATAGCGTCGGACCTAGGCGAGGGGCTGACTGGTACGGCGCCGCGTCGCGATCATGTGCTGGGAATAGGCGGCGCTACGCGCGCGCTCTTGCAGCTGACGCCGCGCGATCGAGTGGACAGCGTACTGGATTTAGGAACGGGTTGCGGCGTGTTGGCAATGTACGCAGCGACGCATGCAAACCGCGTGGTGGCAACGGATTTGTCGGGCCGGGCGCTTGATTTTGCGCGCTTCAATTTCGCGTTGAACGAGCTGGATATTGAGACTCGTGAAGGCTCCCTGTATGACCCGGTGGAGGGCGAGCAGTTCGATCTGATCATGTCTAACCCTCCGTTTGTTATCACCCCGGATTCGCTACGCGGCGCCGGCCTTGTGGAATATCGCGACGGTGGTCGCAAGGGCGATGATTTGATGAAAGAGGTGGTTACGGGCGCGGCGGATCATCTGAAGTCGGGCGGACGCGCTCTGCTACTAGGAAACTGGGAGATCTCGGGGCAGTGGGATAGCCATCCGCGGGCGTGGCTTGAAGCGGCGGGTTTGAATGGCTGGGTGGTGCAGCGTGAACAGCTGGATCCGGCTCAGTATGTGGAAATGTGGATGCGTGATAATGGTGCGCGCCTGGCGATGAGCCCCGCTGAGTACGAGGAGGCCTTTGCGCTGTGGATTGCAGATTTTGAGCGTCGCGGTGTGCAGGCCGTGGGGCTGGGCATGGTAGCGCTGGAACGCGGCTCACAAACCCCCTCAAGTGTCTGTGAACAGGTGGTGACTTCGCAGAGCGCTTCGGGCGACTACATAGGCAGCGCAATGAGCGAAATATTCCGATTTGAGATAGCGCCAAAAACCTCTGAAAATGCTGTATTCGTGCGCGAAAGTGATGTGCGCGAGGAACGCCATTACGAGCCGGGAGCGGCGGACCCGCAGGTGATTGTCGCTACGCAGGGAGGCGGTTTTGGCAGGCGAATTCAGTTGAACTCGTGGATGGCGGCCGCGTTGGGGGCGTGTGATGGGGAGCTGGCGATTGGCCAGATCATTTCGGCCCTGCACGTGCTAACGGATGAGGATAGAGATGTAATCTCTAAGCATGTGTACAGCCAGCTTGGGCTGCTTGTGCGGGCTGGTATGTTGAAACGGGTGACAGCCTAAGACGCGGTTTGCGTGTTTCTCTGGTTGGCGTCTGTGGTAGGACTTGTGCAAAAGTTGTTTAACAACCGACGTTTCGGGTTCGACTTTAGGGAATGATCCGTATCCGCGCCGAGCGGAAGGAAGAGGAAAAAGTGGCGGGTAACAAACTCGTTATTGTGGAGTCTCCAGCCAAGGCGAAGACGATTGCTAACTATCTTGGCCCGGACTTTACTGTCTTAGCCTCGGTTGGGCACATTCGTGATTTGCCGCAGCCTTCGGAGCTTCCTGCGGATAAGAAGAAGGGGCCGCTCGGTAAGTTCGCCGTGGACGTCGAACACGATTTTGCGCCCTATTACATGGTGAACCCGGATAAGAAGAAAACGGTTACGCAGTTGCGCCGCGCGCTTAAAGAGGCCGACGAACTCTACCTCGCAACGGATGAGGACCGCGAGGGTGAGGCCATCGCGTGGCATCTTTTGGAGGTTTTGAAGCCGAAGGTGCCGGTTAAACGCATGGTGTTCAACGAGATCACGAAAGACGCGGTGACTGCGGCGCTTGAAAATACGCGCGATATTGACACGCGTTTGGTGGATGCGCAGGAGACGCGCCGAATTCTTGACCGTCTGGTTGGCTACGAAGTTTCTCCAGTGCTTTGGCGCAAGGTGAATCGCGGGCTATCGGCGGGCCGCGTGCAGTCGGTGGCTACGCGTCTGGTGGTTGAGCGTGAGCGTGAGCGCATGGCTCACGTTGCCGCTAATTATTGGGATATCGAGGCCGAGTTTGAGGCTGACAGCAAGTTCACCGCCCGGGTTAGCCAGGTGGACGGGCTACGCGTGGCGCAGGGCCGTGATTTTGGTGATGACGGCCAGCTGAAGAAGCCGCTTGAGGTTTTACATTTGAACGAGGACGCCGCGAAGGCGCTCGCGGATGTGCTTTCCGGCCTGGGCGCGGGCGGCGCGAAGGTTTTATCGGTGGAGCAAAAGCCGTATAAGAGGCGTCCGGCTGCTCCGTTTACAACCTCGACGTTGCAGCAGGAGGCAGGTCGTAAGCTCCGTTGGAATTCACGCGACACAATGCGAACGGCCCAGTCGCTGTACGAAAACGGTTACATCACGTACATGCGTACGGATTCTACGGCGCTGTCGAAGGAGGCCATTTCGGCGGCGCGGGCGCAGGCTCGCGAAATGTTTGGGGCGGATTCGGTGCCGTCATCCGCGCGGGTTTATGCGAAGAAGGCAAAGGGTGCGCAGGAGGCGCATGAGGCTATCCGTCCGGCGGGTAACCATTTCCGCACGCCGGCTGAGCTTGCAACGAAGCTAAGTTCAGCGCAGCTTGCCCTCTACGATTTGATCTGGAAGCGCACGTTGGCGTCGCAGATGACGGACGCTACGGGTACTACGGATACGCTCCGAATCGCGATGCGTACGCCCTCGATGAACGAGGTGGGTCCGCTCGCGTCCGGGGAGCATGATGTGATCGCTTCGGTTTCGGGCACGGTAATAACGCATCGCGGTTTCTTGGCGGCCTATGAGGAGGGCCGGGACGCGGAGCGCTACGCAGATAAGCAGTCCGGTGATCAGCGTTTGCCGAAGTTGGGCGAGGGCGCGCTAGTTGATGTTGTGAGTGCCACCGCTGAGGGGCATGAGACCACGCCGCCGCCGCGTTATACGGAAGCCTCGTTGGTCCGGGCGATGGAGGAGCGCGGGATCGGCCGCCCGTCTACGTATGCGGCAACGATTTCGGTGATTACGGATCGCGGTTATGTGACGAAGCGCGGGCAGGCGTTGGTTCCGTCTTGGCTGGCGTTCTCGGTTACGAGGTTGCTTGAGAAGCATTTTGGCAATCTTGTGGATTATGATTTCACGGCTTCGATGGAGCAGGATCTGGACCATATTGCGGCTGGGGATCAAAATGCGGTGGCCTGGCTGAAGTCGTTCTACCTGGGTGAGGGGGATGACGCGCCGAAGGTTTCAGCTGATGGCAAGGGGCTTCGCCACCAGGTTGAGTCTCTTGGAGATATAGATGCGCGCGCGGTGAACTCGCTTGATTTGGGTGGTGGCATAACGGTTCGTGTGGGTCGTTACGGGCCGTATTTGGAGCGCGAGGATGAGGCTCGCGCGAATATTCCGAGCGACGTCGCCCCGGATGAACTGACGCCGAATAAGGTTGCGGAACTATTCAAGGAAGCTGAAAATGACGGCCGCGTGCTCGGTATGAATCCGGAGAATGGCCGCGACATTGTGGCGATGAATGGCCGTTTTGGCCCCTACGTTTCCGAGGTTATTAGCGAGGAGGAGCAGGCCGGCTCGAAGAAGAAGATTAAGCCGGCTACGGCCTCCCTGTTTAAGTCGATGGATTTGGCAACTGTGTCGCTTGATCAGGCTCTGAAGCTTCTGTCTTTGCCGCGCGAGATTGGCAAGGATGAGGAGGGCACGCCTATTACCGCGCAGAATGGCCGGTACGGGCCCTATATTAAGCGAGGCACTGATTCGCGTTCTTTGGAGAGCGAGGAGCAGATTTTCTCGCTCAGCCTCGAGGATGCGTTGGCGCTACTTGCACAGCCGAAGACGCGGGGCCGCAGGGCAGCGAAGCCGCCTTTGCGTGAGTTTGGGCTAGACCCGGTTTCGCAAAAGAAGGTGACGGTTAAGGATGGCCGTTGGGGCCCGTACATTACGGACGGTACCACCAACATTTCCGTGCCCAGTAGTGAAAGTGTTGAGGGGCTTTCCGAAGAGCGCGCTTTTGAGCTTTTGGCGGAAAAGCGGGCGAAGGGGCCGGCAAAACGGCCTACGCGTAAAACGACTACGAAGAAGAAAACCACAAGAAAGACAACTGCGAAGAAGCCTGCTGCAAAGAAAACCGCAACGAAGAAGGCCGCTGAGTAGTAGTAAGCGCGGCCGGGTGGGCGGATTTAATAATTTGTCCTACCCTCATGCGAGGATATTTATATGAGTTCAACTGATACCCACCCCGGCTTGTTCGTTACGTTCGAGGGCGGCGACTCTTGCGGTAAATCCACACAGATCGCGCTAACCAAGCAGTGGCTTGAGGAGCTCGGGGTTGCCCCGTTGCTTACGCGCGAGCCGGGTGGCACCGAGCTGGGGGAGAAGCTTCGCGAGCTCATCATTCATGGTCCGGATGACATGGATCCTCACACGGAGGCCCTGCTGTATTCTGCGCAGCGCGCCTATCACATGGAAACGAAGGTGCGCCCGGCATTGCTTCGCGGCGAGGTGGTGTTGCAAGACCGCTACTTGGATTCTTCTGTGGCATACCAGGGTGCTGCGCGTGCGCTGGGCGTGGATGAGATTTTGCAGTTGAATCTGTGGGCTGTTAGGGGATTATTGCCGGATGTGACGATCTTCTTGGATCTGGATCCGGAGGTTGCATTTGAGCGTCGTACGGGCGAGCCGGACCGGTTGGAGAGGGAGCCAAACTCGTTCCAGCATCGCGTTCGCGAGCAGTACTACGAGCTGTCTAAAACCTATGCGGACCGCTATCGCGTGATTGATGCTTCTGGTGATATTGAGAGCGTGCAACAGCAGATTCGCCGGGCTTTGGAACCGCTAGTTGAAAAGCATTTGCGGGCAAACAAAGTTGGCAAAGCGTGAGTGTTTGGGATGATCTTGTAGGCCAGGCCCGTGCCGTTGAGACGCTACAGGCCGCGGCAAGGCGTGCCCGCGACATCGTAGAGAATCCTGAAAATATTGAGAACGCTAGGGCCATGACGCACTCGTGGCTAATCACGGGTCCTCCGGGGTCGGGGCGTTCGAGTGTGGCCAGGGCCTTTGCGGCAGCGTTGCAGTGCACGGGTGAAGAGGTAGGGTGCGGCACTTGCCCAGGCTGTGCCTCTACGCTGGCCCGTTCAAATGGTGATGTGACGGATGTTGAGACCAGCTCGGTGATCATCCCGATCGAGCAAATCCGTGACCTTGTGTATCAATCTCAGTCTGCGCCTTCGCGGGGTCGCTGGCGCGTAATCCTCATTGAGGATGCGGATCGCATGATGGAGCGTGGAGCAAACACGCTGCTTAAGGCGATTGAAGAACCTCCCGAGCGTACAGTTTGGTTGCTGTGTACTCCGAGCCTGGAAGACATGATCACCACGATTCGTTCGCGGTGTAGGCATTTGGCGCTTCGCATCCCGCCGGCCGGTGACGTGGCGCAGCTCCTTACGTATAAGTACGGGGTAACTCCAGAGCGGGCGGCTGCTGCCGCGCGCCTGGCGCAGTCCCACATTGGTCGAGCTAAGGGCTTGGCTAGTGATGACACAAAGATCCGCGAATACCAAGAGCTGATGGATTTGGCGCTGAGTGCTACGTCGATTGGCGAGGCCGTGTTGAACGCGGAAACCCTGATGACGCGTGCTACGGAGATTGAAACGAAGCGGCAAGAAGTGGCGTTCGAAGCGGAGGAGGCTGAACTTCGCCGAGCATTGGGAATCGGTGAGGGAGAGTCGATTCCGGCCCATATGCGCTATCACTTTAAGAACTTGAAGGAAGAGCAAAAGCGTCAGGCAACGCGTATGCAGCGCGATGCGTTGGATAGGGTTCTGCTTGATTTGTTGGCGTTCTTTAGAGATTTGCTGGCGGGGCAGTTAGGCGCTGAAGTGGGGCAAATTAGCGTGGGCTTGGATGACATGCTTCGCGATCGGGCGCGAAAACTGGATGTGCATGCAACGTTGGAATCCATTGGCCATGTGGAACGTAGCCGGCAGTTGCTACAAACAAATACGAAACCGCTCCTGATCATGGAAGCCCTGTTAGCGGCACTGGTGCCAGGAAGGTAGAAGAACCGTGAAGAATGTGAAGCTCCTGGCAACAGTTGGCGCGATAACGCTCCTGTTGTCGGCGTGTTCTACTACGCCGCAGGCGCGGGTGCCGGAGGAAACAGTTCAGATAGAGGCTCCCGAGCCGGCACTTCAAACTTTTTACGATCAGCGCGCCGGCTGGCAAAACTGCGATGGTGACGCGTCCGTAATGGACTTTACGGATGGGCGTGCGGCGGAAAAAGAGTTTAAGTGTGCGAAAGTCACCGTGCCCCTCGAATATGAGAGTCCGAGCAATGGCACCATCGAGTTGCAACTGGTGAAGTACTCAAAGTCTGCAGGCGCTAAGCCGCTTGTGTTCAATCCAGGTGGGCCCGGAGGTAGCGCGGTTTCGTCGCTACCAAGCATGGTGGATTACACGTTTACCGAGAAGCTGATGGCAGGCTACGACATCGTTGCCGTTGATCCGAGGGGCGTTGGACTTTCTGCTCCCGTGCGTTGTCTAACCGCGGAAGAAACTGACGAGTTTAGGGCTGAGGATGCTCCCGCAACGGTGGAGGAGATCCGCGAAGCGTCTCGCAAACTGGGCCAGGCATGTCTGGAGAAGTCGCCAGAGATGGCCAGACATTCTGACTCTGAATCTGCAATGCGTGACATGGACATAGTTCGCGCAGCGCTCGGGCAGGAAAAACTCGACTACATGGGCTTTTCTTACGGCACGTTCCTCGGAGCGTTGTACGCGGACACGTTCCCACAACAGGTAGGGCGTTTTGTGCTCGATGGGGCGCTTGACCCGTCAATCCCAGTGGACGAGGTCGCAGAAGGCCAGGCTTCTGGGTTTGAAAATATTCTCGCCTTCTGGCTAGATGCGGGCTCAAAGAAGGGGCAGATTCCGCTCAAGGGCACCACGGATCAGATGAAAGAGCAACTAGGCGAGTGGTTGGAGACTTTGGAGAATGAGCCTTTGCCTACTGCTGACCCGGGACGCCCGCTCACCAAAGCGTTGGCAACGTCTGCCATCCTCGCCCTCATGTATGACGATTCAACTTGGAACGTGGCGTGGGCGGGCCTGTCGCAGGCAATGGGCCAAAAAGATGGGTCCATCTTGTTGCAGGTTGCTGACCTGTATGCGGATAGGCAAGATGATGGATCTTATAAAACCAACTCGTTTGACGCGTTCACGGTGATTAACTCTTTGGATTACAAGGCGCTGGACGATGAGCAGATGCAGATGTATGCGGACCGGATCTTGCACAATTCGCCGCTACTAGGTGAGGGGTTCATCTACTCTTCTGCGTCTATTGAAGGCTGGCCGGTTGAGTCCCGTGACACTCGTCGAGAGGTGAAGGCGAGCGGCGCGGATCCGATTCTGGTTATTGGTACCACGTTTGACCCGGCAACTCCGTATTACTGGGCGGAGAGCTTGGCGAAGCAGTTGGAGTCTGGCCACTTGCTCAAAGTGGAGGGGCTCAAGCACACGGCCTACTCGCGTAAAGCGGGCAACTGCGTGACTGATTCGGTTGATGACTTCATGCTGGCCGGCAAGCTGCCTGACGAGGGTAAAACTTGCCAGCTACCCAAGCAGTGAAAGGCAATCTCGCATTACCGGATTAGCACTCCGGCCGAAGGATGGAGCGCTCACGGTTTGGTTGCCGTTATCTGCGAGCGGCGAGGCCTCTCAGTCGGTTGTAGATCACAGCGCGCGGTTTGGCGGTGGGGGTGTTCATTCGCTAGAGTAAGGCTCGTGCCTTGTGGCGTTGCCGCCTTAGCTCAGTCGGCAGAGCGATTCACTCGTAATGAATAGGTCGTGGGTTCGATTCCCACAGGCGGCTCTGAGCCAGCCCCCGCGAAAGCGGGGGCTTTTTGTTAACGCGTCTTTAGCACATCGTGGCACTCGTCCACTTGTGTGACCGGATTGTGACGGCCCTGAACTCTTTCTTCCCAAAATTGTTATCTTGAAAAGCACCATCGTCGATTTACTGTTGAAGGAGGAAAGATGGCGATTCGTACCACCCATGTCGGCTCCCTGCCGCGTACCGAAGAACTGCTCAACGCAAATTTGAGGAGAAAGGAAATGGGAGAGACCATGTTCGCCCAGATCCTTCAGTCTTCGGTAAATGATGTTGTTGCAAGGCAACAAGAGATCGGAATTGACTGGGTTAATGACGGTGAGTACGGCCACGTAATGACTGAAAAACTCGATTTCGGTCCGTGGTGGTACTACTCGTTCTCGCGTTTTGCGGGGCTCGAAATGACTGACAAAGAGTATCCGCTTGCGCCGCCTGCACCCGGATCAAACATCCGTTTGGTGGAGTTCGAGCAGCGTCGAGATTGGGTGAAGTTCAAAGACGTTTATTCCGATCCGGAAGCTGCGGTAATGCCAGGCGTGAAACAGCTCTCTGAAGAGGAACAGACAAAGCAAAATTTCCCCGTTATTACAGGGCCGATCGAGTACATCGGTCATGACGCTGTGAAGCAGGATATTGATGCGCTGGTCAGTGCTCTTGAGGCTAACGGAATTGATCGCAAAGACGGGTTTATAGCTGCGGTTTCTCCCGGCTCGGCAGCGCGTCTGTCTAACGCCTATTACGACAATGATGAAGAGGTCGTGCAGGCGTGGGCGCAAGCCCTTCGCGAAGAGTACCGTGCCATTACGGATGCGGGCCTCACCGTGCAGATCGATGATCCGTCACTGGCGGAATCGTGGGATCAAATCAATCCTGCGCCTAGTTTTGATGACTACAGGCGTTATATCCAGGTGCGTGTTGATGCGATTAATACCGCGCTGGATGGGATTGATCCTGATCTGGTGCGCCTACATCTTTGCTGGGGTTCTTGGCACGGGCCGCACACCACGGATATTCCGTTGAAGGAAATCGTGGACAACGTTTTGACCGTCAACGCCAAATACATTTCGTTCGAGGGAGCCAATGCGCGCCACGAACATGAGTGGACGGTTTGGCGTGAAGTCGACCTGCCCTCGGACCTGGTTTTGGTTCCTGGCGTTGTCAGTCACTCTACAAACGTTGTGGAACATCCAGAGCTGGTAGCTCAACGCATTTCCAGATTTGTGGACATCGTTGGCCCAGATCGAGTGGTGGCATCCACGGACTGCGGGTTCGGGGGGCGTATCCATCCCTCGATCGCGTGGGCAAAGTTGAAGTCATTGGCTGAGGGCGCGCAACTAGTTTAAGCTCGCACAGAAACGAAACCTCCGCGGAAGCGGAGGTTTCGTCATGTAACCACTCATTTTCAAGGTCGAGAATGAAAGTGTCGTATAGGAATGCGTGAAAGTGTCGGCTAGAAGTCCTTGAAAATGACGGATAGGTGTCTTTGGTATGGCTGATTACATTCCTAGAGTGACTGATAAATACCTCGTTGAGATAGACGGAACCGTCCTAGTGATTGAAGTGAAACTCGGGCACAATTCAGCAGTCGTAGACTAGGCAGCTGAAAACCTATTGCGGTTCAGTGAGCTTATAGATTTGCCCACGGTTCCCCTCGTGATCACGGGTGGCGGATTGTCATATCGGCGAGAAGACGGAGTCAACGTAGCGTCAGTGGCTGCCCTTGAGCCTTAACTGTTGGTGAGGCGCTTTCTCGTGTAAGGGCAAAACCTAACAAGGAACTTGATGCAACTACGCCGGAATCCACGTGTATTACGGGCTTCGCAAACTACCGACAGAAAATTTGCGCTGCGCTTTCGTAATATAAAAGCAAAGAACAAGCTGCGTAGTTTTCTGGAAGTGTTTGATGGACGAGCCTTTCGACCTGCCGCCCGGCCTATACGAGACGATTATTGACACCGGTCTCGAAGCGGCCCTGCACAAGTATGGACAGCGCGTCGTAAGTGAAGCCATTGACAACGCGGACTTCCCCTACGTCATATCCAAATACGTAGCGGAGCGATTCGAAAACTCCCTCTTGAAAACCAAAGGGGAACGCGAGAGGTTCCTCCTAACAGACCGAGTTCTGGAAGTCATTAACGGCGGAAACAGCGCAGACAAGCCGATTGCTTTGAAGGACGGCAGAGCGCAGCTACTTACGGAAATCAAAGTTTTTGACAACTCGGACAAAACCGTGAGGCCCGATACTCCGCTTACTGACGCGGCGCTACTGACCAACGCCGAGTATGACCCCTCTATTCAAACGGAGCTTAAGAAGGAGTTTCGTTCTGCGGACCGTGTGGACGCCCTCATCGCATTCATTAAATGAACGGGGATCCGCACTATTGCTGAAGAACTCGCTGATCTCAAAGCTCGTGGGGTTCCTATCCGTATCATTACAACCACGTACATGGGGGCTACAGATCGCAGAGCTCTTGACCGCCTCGTTCGCGATTACGGCGCTCAAATCAAGATCAACTACAACACCAAATCCACGCGCCTGCATGCGAAAGCCTGGCTGATTCACCGCAACACTGGCTACCACACCGCATTCGTAGGCTCCTCCAACCTGTCGGCTGCCGCTATGCAGGACGGCCTGGAATGGAATGTGCGTCTGGCAAAAAATAACACTCCCGCGGTATTTGAAAAGTTCGAAACTACCTTCGACTCATACTGGGCCTCGCCCTCGTTTGAAATTTACGATCCAGATCGCGACGCGGCAAAACTTGACCGGGCGCTCCAAGATGGGCGTGGTTTCGAGCAGAAATCTGACGCCGAGATTGACTTCACCGCACTCGACATACGGCCCTATCCCTACCAGCAGATCATGCTGGACGACCTTGAGTATGAACGAGCGATGGGGTGCCACAAAAACCTTGTTGTGGCTGCCACGGGCACCGGGAAGACCGTTGTGGCGGCGCTCGATTACAAGGCGCTACGCGAACGCATGGCCAGCGAGCTGGGCCGGCCCCCTCGAACACTGTTTGTGGCCCACCGCAACGAGATTTTGAACCAATCCATGAGGACCTTCCGCGATGTAGTGAAGTCGCGGCAGATCATCTGGTCGACCTCCGACGGCTACAGCCTGGCGCAGCTGGGTGACGCGGCACTGGTCGGCTACGACAACATCGTCTTTGCCTCTATCCAGTCACTACGCCCAGACGTGCTAAAGGAAATCCCGCCAGATTTCTTTGACATCATCATTATCGACGAGTTCCACCACGCCCAAGCCGCCAGCTATCAGCGCCTGATGCGCCACTTCAATGCGCGCGAGTTGGTGGGCCTAACCGCAACCCCTGAGCGTGGCGACGGTGTGAACGTTGCCCTCGAATTTTTCAACGGGCGCGTGGCAAGCGAACTGCGGCTATGGGACGCACTAGAAGAGGGCCTGCTGTGTCCCTTCCACTACTTCATTCAATATGACGACACGGATATTTCCGGCGTAAAAATGGTGCGCGGTGACTACGTAACCAGCGAACTGTCGAACGTCTTGACCGGCAATGACGCGCGTGTGCGCCAGATCGTGCAGGCCATGCGCGACAAGATTCTGGACCTAGAGGGAATGCGCGCACTTTGTTTTTGCGTGGACATTGATCATGCGAAATACATGGCGCGCTCGTTTAGAAAATTTGGTCTTAAAGCTGAGTATGTCACCTCCACTGAATCCTCTATGGAGCGTGACAAGGCGCTTGGAGCCCTCGCTAGCGGCCACATTCAGATCATTTGCTCAGTAGATATTTTCAACGAGGGTGTGGACGTGCCGAGTGTAGACACAGTGTTGATGCTACGGCCAACCCAGTCGCCCACGGTGTTCTTGCAGCAGCTAGGTCGAGGTTTGAGGCTGTCGAAAAATAAGACAGTGCTCACTGTTTTAGATTTTGTGGGTAACCAAAACGACGCCTTCCGCTTTGACCTTAAGCTGCAGGCGCTAACGGGGACATCGCGCAAGAAACTCATGGCAGCTGTGGAGAAGGGCTTTAGTCATCTGCCTGCCGGATCGCAGATTTTCCTCGAAGAAAAGTCGCAGAAGGTAGTCCTGCAATCAATAAAGAACAATCTGAACGTATCCACGCAGAAACTACCGGCCGAAATTCGGAACGCGGCCCTTGCCGCGCGGGTTGACGCGCAGGACTACCAACTCACGGATTATTTGAAAGACTCCCACCGCGACATTGCAGACATTTACAGTCGAAAAGACTTCAGAAAGCGCCCCATTTCGTGGAAGCGTTTACTGCACGTGGCGGCCACGGGTAGCGATCTCGCCGCGGATGCTTATGAGGACGTTCGCCGCAGGCTTCGCGCTTTCGCGCACGTGTCTGACCCAGAGCGGATCGAAATCTACCTCAAGATTCTTTCCACGCCACACTACCGTTACGAGGCGATGACGGCGCGCGAAAAGTTCTACGCGCACATGCTCATGTACTCGTTTTGGCCCAGCGGTAAACGTGACGAGAAAAAGATCGCGTCCATCGATTACGCCTTGCAAGTTTTGAGATCCACACCGGACCTCGTTGATGAACTGAGGCAAATATTCGTAGCTGTTAGTGATCGTACGAAGAAGCTATACCAGCAGCCCGCTGGCGAAATGGGGCTGTGGTCACCGCTTAAAGTGGGCGCGGTGTACACGCGCGAAGAATTGCTGGCTGGCATCGGCGTTGGATACGAGTTTCAAGGCCAGGCGCCCGGCGGCGTGCGTGAGGGGGTTAAGTACTGCGAGTACACCAACACGGAAGCCTTGCTGGTGACACTTGTAAAGTCGGAGGCTGACTATTCACCTAACACTCTGTACCGCGATTTCGCGCTTACACCCACGCTATTTCACTGGGAATCGCAGTCTAGCGCAGGACCGCACACCAAGGCGGGCACGCGGTACCTGGAAGGGGAATCCAACATCGCCCTCTTCATCAGAGAACACAAGAAGGACGTGTTGGGGGAGGGCGCGGCATACACATTCGCCGGTCCTGCGCATCTGGTTGAAGCCAAAGGGGCGCGGCCGATGCAGATCACGTGGGAGCTTGACTACCCGCTGCCCCCAGACCTTTACATGTCCGCCCGGGCGGTAGCTTCCTAACTTAGCGCCACAAACCGGGTAGGCTGTCCAAACCCGCATATAATCTTGAAGGCGCACGTGACAGGGAGGAGGCGGCGTGAGCAGCAGGTTTGAGACCCAGCAGCGACTCATTGATGCAACGCGCGAGATCATAATCCTCGAGGGGGTAGAGGGATTCACGCTGGATAACGTGTGCCGCCGCGCGGGTTTTACCCGGGGCGCGTTCTACTCAAACTTTTCTACCAAGGAATCGTTGCTCGCGGCGCTCGCGGAAGACGAGTACGCAGATCTGATTGAGCGCCTTGACATGCAGGTTGAAAAATGGCGTAGCGGTGACACGGCGGAGCCAGCACAAATCGACTCCCTGTTGTTTGACGCGATGGACGCGATTGGGGTTAACCGCACTCTTTACGCCCTCCACACAGAAATGCAGGCCCGTTCGGTGCGAGATCAAGAATGGGGCGCACGCCTGGCCGACCTCAATGAGGAGTTTTTAACCGCTTTGGGGGGAGTTCTTGAAACCATCCTCGAGGCTGCAAGGCGTAAACCCGAAGCGCCGATGCGCGTGATCACTCACGCGGTGATCGGAATTGTTTTGAGGGCCGCCGCGGTTGATGCCCTAGTGGAGAGCTATAAGGAACACCAGAGCCAGGCTCGAAGCCGCATGGTTGGTCCGGCCTCACCGCCGCGGATCGAACGCACGGTGCCACAGCACCTTCCCATTGCGCAGTCGCCTGCTAAACCGATTGTTGAAACGATCATTCCGCTTCTGTACGCGATGTCGAAACCGATTTGAGCGAAACTTCTCGCCAAAGAATGTTTCCTCAATGAAGACGCACAACAATCGGCGGAAAATAGGGGGAAACGAACCACGAGTTGGAAGTTTATTGACCAAAACCAGGCTTAACCTAAAGACATTGATCGCCAGACATGGGATAATGAGGCCATGGCTTTTAAACTGATTCTGCTCCGTCACGGGCAAAGCGATTGGAACGAAAAGAACCTGTTCACTGGATGGGTTGACGTTCCGCTGACAGAACTAGGTAAGGAAGAGGCCGTTCATGGCGGCGAGCTTCTTAAGAAGGAAGGTGTCCTACCGGACATCCTCTACACGTCCCTACTTCGCCGCGCAATCTACACGGCAAACCTGGCGCTAGACGCTGCTGACCGCCACTGGATTCCGGTTAAGCGTTCCTGGCGTCTAAACGAGCGTCACTACGGTGCGCTGCAGGGCAAGAACAAGAAGGAGATCCGCGACGAGTACGGCGAGGATCAGTTCATGCAGTGGCGCCGCTCCTACGACGTACCGCCACCGGCAATCGAGGCTGGTTCGGAGTTTGCTCAGGATGGCGATCCGCGTTACGCGGGCGAGCCGATTCCGGCAACCGAGTGCCTAAAGGACGTCCTCGAGCGTCTGCTTCCGTACTGGGATGAGCAGATTGTTCCAGACATCAAGAGCGGCAAGACCGTTCTGATTGCAGCGCACGGCAACTCGCTACGCGCAATCGTGAAGCACCTTGATGATGTTTCCGACGAGGACATCTCGGCAGTGAACATCCCCACCGGCGTTCCGCTACTTTATGAGCTTGACGAAGAAACGCTCAAGCCCATCAAGAAGGGCGGCACCTACCTTGATCCCGAGGCTGAGGCGAAGATCGCTGCTGTAGCCGCGCAGGGTAAGTAAGCAAACTACAAGAAGGGGCGATGACCGCAACGGTCATCGCCCCTTCTTTGCGCTAAGAACAGTAGGGAGCGCCTCTAACTAGCAGGGACACGTAGCCTAGTCAGTGAGGAAGCGTTCACCCTCGATCAGGTACATGACATTGCGGCCAACATTGGTGGCGTGATCGCCAAAACGCTCGTAATAGCGGCCAACCAGCGTCAAGTTAATGATCTGCGCGGGGGTGAGCACAAAGCTGGGATCCAAAAGCATGCGGTGGAGCTGCACGTGCAGGTCATCCATCACGTCATCATCGGTCTGCATTTGATTTGCGAGGTCGGTGTTGGGATCCTCCATCAGCTTCGCAGTGTTCTCGCCCGCGATTCGCGCCTGTTCGCCCATCTTCGTAACAATCTCCGCGATCTCGGGCGGCAGTGCGTCGGTGTGTGCCTGCTGGCGAGCAATAACCGCAATGTTGCGCGCAAGGTCGCCCATGCGCTCTAGCGTCTTGGTCATGCGCAGGCCGGTAACGATCAGTCGCAGATCGCGGGCAACAGGAGCTTGCAGGGCCAGAAGCTGCGTGCACATCTCATCGATAATGTAGGCGAGGTCGTCAATCCGCTCATCCGCATCGATAGTCTGTTCTGCCAGTGCACTGTCATTCTCATCGAGTGCGCGTGAGGCGCGGCCAACAGCTCGTGACACCTGCCCCGCCATACGTGAAAGTTGGTTGCCGAGCTGGGTGAGCTCCTGGGTGTACATCTCCCGCATTCTTATTCCTCCAATGTGGTGCTTGAGGCCCAAAGGGAGGGCCTACTTATAGCCGAAAGTAATAACACCATGCGCGGGTGTCCCGGCTGGATGCAACAGGTTAACGAACGGTTAACGGATGCCGGATGTTTAGTGTAATCACGACAAGCGCCGGGTTTTGGCCCTATTGTCTATATTGTGGGTGGTGTAGAGACCAGTTTGCTAATTTTGGTGGCTCTTGTTGGCCTATTCGTGGGGGCCGGAGCGGGGCTTGCATTTCGCGTATCGCAATCCCAGATTCGTGAATCATCACAGGACGAGGAATTTGAGCCGCCTGTGAATCCTGAGCTTAAGTCGGCCCTCACTGCTATGGCGTCAAGCTCTGTCATTGTGGACAGTGAGAATCATATTGTGCGGGCGGACGCCCAGGCGTACACCCTTGGCCTCGTTCGTGACGAAGAGATCGCGCACAAACAAGTGCTTGAAATGGTTGAGGACGTGCGTAAAAACGGGGTGACACTGCGAAAGAAGATGCAGCTACCTCGCTCGCGATACTCGTCGGATTCCCCCATTTACCTAGATATTCGCGTGGCGGCGCTCCTTGGCGGGCGCGTGCTGATTTTGATCGACGATGAGACGAAGCAAAAACGGGTTGACGCGGTTCGCCGTGACTTCACTGTAAACGTGTCCCACGAGTTGAAAACCCCGATCGGTGCGATCGGTCTGATTGCTGAAACTCTGCAAGACAGTGACTACGATCCCGAAGTGGTTCGCATGTTCACCCCCAAGATGGCAGCGGAGGCCGCGCGCCTATCCACCCTCGTGCAGGATCTGATTGAGCTTTCGCGCCTCGAAACCGGTGATCCTCTGATGCGGGCCCAGCGGATTAACATTGACGAGGTTGTGTGGGAAGCCGTTCAGCTGGAGAGCAACCGGGCGGCCGCCTCGCATATTGATATAGAGGTGGGGGAGCCTTCTGGTGGCATCGTGTGGGGTGACCATAACCTGCTTGTCACCGCGGTTCGCAACCTGGTGGATAACGCGATTCGTTACTCGGATCCGCACACGCGCGTGAGCGTGAAAAGCTCGGTTGTGGATGACCTGGTGCGCGTGGCGGTTGTGGATACCGGAATCGGTATGGACGAGGCAGAGAAGGAACGCGTGTTTGAAAGGTTTTATCGTGTGGATCCGGGCAGGTCGCGAAATACTGGCGGATCGGGCTTGGGCTTGTCTATTGTGAAACACGTTGCTGCAGATCATGGTGGAACTGTTTCGGTGTGGTCCAAGAAGGGCCACGGTTCCACATTCACACTGGTGATTCCGCAAGCCGAGGGCGAAGAGAATGTGGATTCTGAGGATTCGGAAGAGAGCGAGGAACGCTAATTGAAGACGATTTTAGTTGTGGAGGATGAGGAATCGTTGCGCACTCCTCTTGCTTTCAGTCTGCGCAGAGACGGGTACGAGGTGCTAGAGGCGGAAAGCGGCGAGGTTGCTCTTGCAACTTTGGAGGCCGCTACTCCTGATCTGATCTTGCTTGACCTGATGCTTCCAGGAATCTCGGGCACGGAGGTGTGCCGCCAGGTGCGCCGCACTTCGAAGGTGCCGATCATCATGGTGACGGCTAAAGACGATGTGGTAGATCGCGTGGTGGGCTTGGAGCTCGGCGCGGATGATTATGTGACAAAGCCGTACTCTTACCGCGAATTGCTTGCACGCATTCGTGCGGTGTTGCGCCGGCGCGTACCCGAAATTGAAAGCGGAGACGAGGAAGATGTCCTCACTGTTGGTGATGTGCTTGTGCGCGTTGACCGACACGAAGTTGAGGTGGGTGGAGAGCCGGTTCACTTGCCGCTTCGCGAGTTTGAACTGCTTGAGCTTTTGATGCGCAACGTGAATCGCGTGCTTACGAGGACGCAGATTATCAACATCGTGTGGGGCCCGGATTACGTGGGGGACACGAAGACGTTGGACGTGCATGTAAAGCGCTTGCGTTCGCGCATTGAAGCAGATCCTTCTAATCCGCAACTGTTGCAAACTGTGCGCGGACTGGGATACAAGATGGTGGATCCCCTCGAGTAAGTGCACGTAATTGCTGGTAAAATAGGGGTGTTGAGCTAACATCAGGAGTTTTACAGCAATGACATTCAAAGTGGGCGAAACCGTTGTGTACCCACATCACGGCGCTGCCACAATCGAAGAGATTTCTACGCGCAAATTTGCTGGCAAGGACAGAACTTACCTTACTCTTCGCGTGACTACGGGGGATCTGACTATTCAGGTTCCTGCAGAGAACGTGGAGCTCGTGGGGGTTCGTGACGTGGTTGACGAAGAGGGTTTCGAAGAGGTCATGGATACGCTCCGTGAGGAGAACACGGAGGAGCCTTCAAACTGGTCGCGCCGTTACAAGGCAAACCAGGAAAAGATTGCGACCGGCGATATTGTTCGCGTTGCAGAGGTTGTTCGTGACCTGTCGCGTCGCGACGCCATGAAGGGCCTATCGGCCGGCGAGAAGCGTATGCTCTCAAAGGCTCGCCAGATTCTGACTTCCGAATTGGCTCTCTCGCGTGAGGTTGATGAGGACGAAGCGAGCGATCGCCTGGATGAGATCCTCGCGGAGGGAATTGACGAGGCGGAAGAAGAATAAACTGATCCTGCGATTTTGAGGCCGCACCTGCGGCCTCAAACTTTATGCGGGGCCGGCGTGAGAAGCTTTGGAGTGTCCAAATGGGCTGGCTGGCGCAAGGATTAGTGCGGGTGGTTTTGAGTAATGGGCAGTGTTGCCACGGTGCGAGGAGGCGTGATGAGTAGTTCGGTTTTTGCAGTCGTTACGGCTGCAGGTTCGGGATCGCGGCTTGGCCATGACACGCCGAAAGCGCTGGTGCAGCTAGCTGGAGTGTCCTTGGTGCGCCGAGCTGTGGATGGTATTCGCGTTGCGGGTGTGGATGGTGTTGTGGTGACTGCCCCGCCAACTCACTTGGGCGAGTTCGAACAGATTTTCGCTCAGGAACCAGATGTGGCTGTGGTTCCAGGCGGCAACATCCGCCAGGATTCGGTGTATAACGGCCTGCTCGAAATTCCGCGCCTCGCCAAACGGATTGGCAAGGAATTGGATGAGCGCACGCCCGTGCTTATTCACGACGCCGCCCGATGCCTCACCCCCAAGCGGGCCATTAGAGACGTCATTGAAGCGCTGGAGAGCGGGTTAAAAGCTGTCATTCCGGCGGTTCCTGTTACCGACACGCAAAAGGTTGTGGAGCCGGTGGGGGCCTCCTCGAAAATTGAAAAAGTCGTTGGGCAAGTTGATCGCGCGCAACTGCGCGGAGTTCAAACCCCGCAAGGTTTTCACTGGGAAACCGCTATGCGCGCACACGAGGCGGGCCGCGAACTGCTGGCCCAAGGTGTGGAACTAACCGACGATGCCGGGCTTGTGGAAGCTCTTGGCGAAGATGTGCATGTGACGCCGGGTAGCGCGCTGTCCATGAAGATTACAACCAAACTAGACCTGGTGGTTGCCGCCGAAATCCTGGCCCGGCCAGACCAGTATCAGAGCCTGATGGGGGAATAACATACCGCCAACGAAACTAAATGGTCTTTAAATCCATAATTTTCTGATTTCGGGTTAAAGTCAGAAGCGTGACTACTTCATCAACTAATCACAACTTTGGCAACGAGGCCCCCGCTAAAAAAGAAAGCATCCTAAATAAGACCGTTCTTGCATGGTCACTTTGGGACTGGGGCTCGGCCGCATTCAACGCGGTTGCCACCACATTCGTATTTTCTGTTTACCTGACTTCCGGCATGTTTGCCGACACGGATAAGGCGTCAGAGTCGCTGAGCCTTGGCCTCACCATCGCGGGTTTTGTGATCGCGCTCCTCGCGCCGATTACCGGCCAGCGTGCGGATCGGCGCGGTAAAGGCACGTTCTGGCTGGGCTTCAACACCTACGTAGTGGTGATGCTGACCGGCATGATGTTTTTTGTCCACCCTGAGTCGGTGTTTGGCCCGCTCGGCGCAATGTGGCTTGGCATCGCGCTACTTGGCTTCGGAAACGTCTTCTTTGAGTTCGCGTCCGTGAACTACAACGCGATGCTCGCGCGCGTGTCCACGCCCAAGACTATGGGCCGCGTGTCTGGCCTCGGCTGGGGACTTGGCTACGTGGGCGGCATCATTTTGCTCCTGATCCTCTACTTCGGTTTTATCGCCTCCGAGGTGGGCCTGTTCGGTGTAACGGCCGAGAATGGCCTGAACGTTCGCGTATCTATGCTGATTGCCGCGCTCTGGTTCGGGCTTTCCACAATCCCCGTGTTAATCGCGGTTCCCGGCCGTAAGGTTGCAGACGCTGACGAGGCCGGACACGAGTCAATCATCGACTCCTACAAGCTTTTGTTTAAGACCGTAAAAGACCTATGGAACACGTCGCCGCACACAATCTTCTTCCTGATCGCGTCGGCCATCTTCCGTGATGGACTTGCGGGCGTGTTCACGTTCGGCGCTATCATTGCGGCCGGCACGTTCGGATTCAGCGCCGGTGACGTGCTGATTTTCGGCATCGTGGCAAACGTTGTAGCGGGCATCGCGACTATCGGATTTGGCGCGTTGGACGACAAGATCGGCCCGAAAGCCGTCATCTTGATCTCGCTTATCGCAATGGTGGTAGATGGCATTTTGATCTTCATCCTCCACGACGCCGGCTCCGGCACGTTCTGGGTGCTCGGCCTGATCCTCACCGTGTTCGTCGGCCCCTGCCAGTCGGCTTCACGCACCTTCCTCGCCCGCCTCATTCCACAGGGCCGCGAGGGAGAAGTGTTTGGCCTGTACGCCACAACCGGCCGCGCCGTGTCCTTCCTCGCGCCGCTGTGCTTCGGCCTATCCGTGCGGCTTGGATCCAACTTCGTTCCCGAGGGCGCCTCGTCGCAGTACTGGGGCATCCTCGGCATTGTCCTCATCCTGTTTGTGGGCCTCATGCTGATCCTGCCGGTTAAGACCGAGCAGGCACATCTGGGTGCCTTTGAGGACTGAACGCTATGAGCGAGCCGCAGCCGCCCGATAAGGAACAGCCGCGTTTCGAAGGTCACGACCTGCACAGTCCGCAGTATCGAAAGATCTCGATCAGCCTGTTTCTAGCCGGCTTGGCAACGTTCGCTTTGCTTTATGACACGCAGCCCGTTTTGCCGCAAATCAGCGCGCATTACGGGCTGCGTCCCGATCAGGCGGCCCTGTCCGTCTCTATTTCCACTATTGGCCTGGCGCTGGCGTTACTGATCGTGGGGCCCATATCCGAAGTACGGGGCCGCACCCGCATCATCTTCATCTCCCTTTTTGCGGCAGGCGCCGTGGCAATCTGCGTAGGACTCGCACCAACGTGGGAGCTGATGCTTCTGCTTCGCCTCATACAAGGAATTTCCGTGGCGGGCCTACCCGCAGTGGCTATGGCATACCTAACCGAGGAAGTGCACAGGTCTGCACAAGCCCGCGCCGCCGGCCTCTACATTGCGGGCACAGCGCTGGGCGGCATGACGGGGCGCCTCGGCGTATCCGCATTCGCGGAGGTAGTGGGGTGGCGGGGCGGCCTCATCGCAATGGGAGTGGTAGCGCTGCTCTGCGCAATCCTGGTATGGCGGTTTCTGCCCCGGTCTCAGGGGTTTATTCCCGGCGAGTCAGGACTGGCCAACCTTGCGCATCAAACCTCCGCAATCATGCGTGACCCGGTACTGCTCGGCCTGTTTTTCATTGCCGCGGTGGGAATGGGCTCATTCGTTGGTGTATTTAACATCATGGGGTTTCGGTTAGAGGCCGCCCCATACGGCTACTCTGTTGGCGTCGTAGGCCTGATCTTCCTGGTGTATGCGCTCGGATCCTACTCGTCAGCCTATGCTGGGAAACTCGCGCAAAAATGGGGACAACGCAAAGTTGAACCCTACGCGATCAGCGTGATGATCTGTGGCCTGCTCCTCACGCTCGCCGCACCCATATGGGTCATCATCATCGGCCTCGCCATCTTCACCGCTGGCTTCTTCGCCACCCACGGAGTCGCATCCGGATGGGTGGCCGCCCGCGCCCGCGCCGGCGTTGGCGCAACCGGACAAGCCTCGTCGGCCTACATGTTCTTCTACTACCTGGGCTCATCCATTTTTGGTGCGCTCGCGGGAACTTTCTGGCATTGGAACGCCTGGCCCGGCGTGGTACTCATGGCCGGTGTGCTACTGTTTACCGGCTTGGGAGCGGCGCTTGCACTTAGGCGGGTCAAGCCCCTCGGAGCGCGCTAGTCTACGCGCTGCACCAGCGCGGACGCGATGCCCGCAACTCCCTCGCTCCGCCCGGCAAAACCAAGCTTGTCGGTGGTTGAAGCGCCAAAACTTACCGGGGCTCCAACAACCTCGCTCATGCGCGCCTCCGCCTCGGACCTACGAGCCCCGATGCGCGGGCGCTCCCCGATGATTTGCACGGACACGTTCACAATCGCGTAACCGGCCTGCTCCACCAGGCGTACCGTTTCGCGTAGGAGCGCCTCGCCGCTCGCGCCCGACCACTCTGGTCTTGACGTGCCAAAGTTTGTTCCCAGATCGCCCAGGCCTGCCGCCGCAAGTAAAGCATCGCAGCACGCGTGCGCGGCAACGTCAGCATCGGAATGGCCTTCCAAGCCAACCTCGCCGGGCCATTCAAGGCACGCCATCATCATTTTTCGCCCCGAATCTGCGGGCGCAAAAGCGTGCGTGTCAAAACCAATACCGGTGCGAATAGGTAAAAGCGAAGTCATGGGGCCAGTTTAACGCCGCGCGTTGAAAACGTTATGCCCCGTGCGCGCAGGCTGGGTAGGCTAGGGGCGTGAATCTTCATCTTTACGACACCAAAAGCCGTTCCCTCCAGCCACTAAAGCCCGTTCACGAGGGCGAGGTTGGCATCTACCTGTGCGGAGCCACCGTGCAGGGTAGCCCCCACATCGGGCACTTGCGGTCCGCGGTAGCGTTTGACACGCTGATCCGCTGGCTAAAGAAGAACGGCATGAAGGTCACCTACATCCGAAACATTACGGATATTGATGACAAAATCTTGAACAAGTCTGCCGAGGCCGGGCAACCGTGGTGGGCATGGGCGTCCAGGTTTGAACGCGAGTTCGCCCAGGCTTACGACGCTCTTGGGCTTATTCCGCCCACGTTTGAGCCGCGCGCAACCGCGCATATCCTGGACCAGGTCCAGCTGGTCCAGCGCCTCATCGATCGCGGACACGCATACCCGGATGGGGCGGGTAACGTCTATTTCGACGTGCATTCGTTAGATGACTACGGTTCGTTAACCCACCAGGATTTAGCGCAAATGCGCACTACGGAAGATGAGTCGCAGATCGATTCTAGCGTCGAGGCGGGAAAGCGCGACCCGCGTGACTTCGCCCTGTGGAAGGCCGCTAAGCCGACTGAGCCAAGTACTGCTTCCTGGCAGTCCCCGTGGGGGCTGGGCCGTCCGGGCTGGCACTTGGAGTGTTCCGCAATGTCGCGCCGCTACCTGGGGGAAGCGTTCGATATTCACGGAGGTGGCATCGACCTGCGGTTCCCCCACCACGAGAACGAGCAGGCGCAGTCCCATGGCGCTGGCTGGCCGTTTGCAAGCCTGTGGGTGCACAACGCGTGGGTGACAATGAAGGGGGAGAAGATGTCGAAGTCGCTCGGCAACTCCCTGGTGGTTGCAGACATCTTGCAACGCGTTCCCGCACCGGTGTTACGTTTCGCTCTGGGCACGGTGCACCACCGCTCTACCGTGGAGTATTCCGAAGAAACGATCCACGCTGCAGCCGCCGCCTGGGAGCGTATTTCCGGATTCGTCCAGCGCGCCGGTGAGGTAGCTAGTGTGACCGTGAGCGAGGTCGCCGAGCGAGCTGTACCGCAAGCCTTCGCGGCTGCCCTCGACAATGATCTGAATGTGGCGGGCGGCTTAGCCGCGGTTTATGAGCGCATGAAGGCCGGTAACCAGGCTCTTGCGGATGGCTCCGAGGGGGAGGTACGCGAGGCGTTGCTGGATGTGCGCGCAATGCTCGACATTCTTGGCTTGGACCCGGCATCGCCGCAGTGGGCCAGCGATGATGCGGAGGCCGGTGGAAAAGACAAGGCTCTGGACGTCCTTGTGAATCACTTGATTGAGCAGCGGGAGCAGGCGCGTACCGCGAAAGACTGGGCTACGGCCGATTCGATCCGAGATGGCCTGGCTGCCGCTGGCGTTGTTGTTGAAGATGGAGCTGATGGCGCCAGATGGCATATCGGCTAGATCCGCGCGTTCAAGAGGTCGTGCCTCGCGGGCGCGGCCCTATTTTGGAGCGCCTTGCCGGCCCGCTGGGCGTGGTCTTGCTCGTGTGGGTGGCATTTATCCTGCAACCGCTTGGAGGCCGGGAGTTACTGCTTAACTTTGGCGTTCCCGCACATGATTTCACGAGGCCGTGGACCTACTTCACATCCATATTCCTGCACGGCTCCGTGGCGCATGTAAGTGGTAACACCACATTTCTTGCGCTCCTCGGCGTCCTGATCGGGCTGGAGGGGAGGCGGCGCTGGCTGGCCGTGTTCGTGGGGTCTGCAATCGGGGCGGGCCTGTTTATCAGCGCGTTCACGCCGGTGGGCCTCACTATTGGTGCGTCTGGAATCGTGTTTGGCTACTTCGGATACATTCTTGCGGCCGCCCTCGTGGAGCGAACCCCGTGGGTCAAACTGGTGCGGATCGTGGTTGCGATTGTGCTTCTGAGTGCCTACAGCGCCACCATTCTCGTTGGTTTCTTACCATCTGGGGGAGTGTCCTGGCAGGCACACGTTGGTGGTTTCGTAGGCGGCATCGTGGTTGCGGTAATAGCGGAGAAGGTCGTTGAACCCAGATCCGAAAACGCCGAGCGGCGCCCTCCAAATCCCTATTAAGTCACGGCCAGATGTTCGCTACAATAGGCGCCAGTAAATCAAGCAAAGGCAGGTAATCATGGCGGTTGATGGCGGCGCTCGCGGACGCAAGCGTGCAGGCAAAGGACCAACCAAGGGAAGTGGCGGTCAGCGGCGGCGCGGACTGCGCGGCAAAGGCCCAACCCCGAAGGCAGAAGACCGCGAATACCACGTAGCGTACAAACGCAAGCAGGAACGCGAGGCCGAGCTGGCTAAGCAACGCCAACGCGAAGCACACCGAAACCGCACCTCCATCAAGATCGCTCGCGGCCACGAACTCATTGTGGGACGCAACCCCGTGTGGGAGGCCGTCGAGTCGGGCATCGAAATCGTGCGCGTGTTTATCGCCAGTGACCCCACTGATGAACGCGTGGCCAGCGTTCTCCGCGCCGCCTCTACCCAGGGCGCTTCCATCATGGAATGCACGCGCCGGGACCTCGAAAATGCGTCGGGCGAAACCGCACACCAGGGCATCGGCATTGAAGTTCCCGAATACGAGTACGTAACTGCCGCCGACCTTCTTCAGATTGCGCAGGACGAGTTCAAAACTCCACTGATCATTGCTCTTGATCAGGTAACCGACCCGCACAACCTAGGTGCCGTGCTACGTTCGGGCGGCGCATTTGGTGCTACCGGCGTGCTGATCACTGAAAGGCGTAGTGCCTCGGTTAACGCAACCGTGTGGAAAGTGTCTGCCGGCGCCGTTTCGCGAGTGCCCGTTGCGCGTGAAACAAATCTCGTGCGGTCGCTACGCGCATTAAAAGAGGCAGGATGCTTCGTCATCGGCCTTGATGGTGGGGCGGACGTCAGCTTGCGCGACGTTGAACTAGCAACTGAACCACTCGTTGTAGTTACCGGAGCGGAAGGTAAGGGACTCTCCCGCCTAGTGCGCGAAACCTGTGACCAAATCGTGTCTATCCCAATCAGCTCTGCAGTTGAATCCCTCAACGCGGCTGTTGCTACCGGCATCGCTCTCTACGAGATTTCACAAAAACGAGCCGCACAGGGCTAATCACAGTTCGGAACCTAGTGGGCGGGCGCTAAATGAACGGGTTGTAGAACCGTCCTCCATTAACGGTAATGAGCCAGGCAGCCAGCGCAAGTAGGGCTACCGAAAGCGCGATGGCTACCCAGTCGCGGGCAAGCAGTGGGCGACTGGTGTACCACGTGCGCGTCTTGTGCTTGCCAAACCCGCGTAGCTCCATTGCGGTAGAAATCGTTTCAATGCGTTCCAGGGACGACAGCAGTAGGGGGAACAGGATGGACGCGCTGTTCTTGACGCGCGTGGCAAACGAAACATCTTTGGACGTGTCGATCCCGCGAGCTTGCTGTGCTTGAGAAATCTCGCGGTATTCGCGCTGAACGTCCGGAATGTAACGAAGCGCTAATGCAACCGAGTAGGAGGCCCGATAGGGAACTCCGATCCGGTTGAGCGAAGACGCGAACTCGGATGGGGACGTGGTGACAATGAATAGCAAGGCTACGGGCAGTACCGCAAAATATTTTAGCGTCACGTTCAACTGGTAGAACAGTTGCTCTGTAGTGAACGTGTAGCGGTTAGTCAAATGCCAAAGCGGCGTGCTGGTCCCGTAAATCTCGGTGCCGTACTGCGGGGCGAAGACGAAAATCATGATGTTGTTCAAAATCATAAGGACAAAAATGAACCACAGCACGACCTTCAGTTTTGACAGCTCAATTTTTGAAGAGACCCACAAGAACACGGACACGAAGACCATGAGCACCAAGAAGCGCGTGTCAAATCCCAGCATTGCTGCGATAGACGCGTTGATCATCATGATGAGTTTTGTGGTCCCCGTTAGCGAATGCATAAACGATTCGCGGGGGATATAGCCTAAAACGGCAGTTCTTTCAGCCACTGTTATCGCCCCGTTCCCAAGTGCTTAGCGAGGACGTCCTCACGCCACTCGTTTTCGCGCACAATGAACTGCTCAATGAACGCGGTTGGGTCCAGCATGCTTTCTTCCTTCGCACTGGAGTGCTCATTGCCACTATCGAGTAGGCCTTGCTGTGCTCCGATTCGAACAGCCAGGTCAAACAGCGAGGTGGTTCGCAGAGACGCTGCGTGGGTTAGCTCAGGGTCTGCTAGCACGGAGGCGGAAGAGCGAGCGGCGATCACCTTGCCATCAGACATGACGAGTGTGCGTTCGGTGTATTCCAGCGCCAGGTGCATGTCGTGGGTAATCAATACAACCGTGATGCCAGAGTTGTTCAAACCCTTTAGGAACTCCATGATTTCGGTGTAGTGCGCCCAGTCTTGCCCGGCTGTGGGCTCATCTAAAATGATGATTTCTGGAGTTGTGACCATCACCGACGCTATCGTGACGCGCTTGCGCTGCCCGTAAGATAGCGCAGATATAGGCCATTCCCGATACGCCCACAGGCCGCACGTGCGAAGCGCTTGCTCAACGCGCCGCTTCTTCTCTTCGGCAGAAATATCGAGGCCTTGCAGGGCCAGGGAAACCTCTTCAATGATCAGGGTTTTCGAAATCATCTGATTGGGGTTTTGAATGACAAACCCGATTCGGCGGCCGCGGCGGGTAATGGGAGCGTGAGTGATGTCCTCGCCATCTAGGTAGATGCGACCAGAATCTGGCTTTTCAAAACCGCAAATGAGTTTGGCCAGTGTGGACTTTCCCGCCCCATTGGTGCCACAAATAGCAACTACCTCGCCGCGGTAAATCTCGGTTGAAACCCCCTTGATGATTTCAACCTCGTTAATCCCGAATTTAACGTTCTCCAGCTTCAAAATCGGGTCAGGTTTGCGTGGAGTCTTGCGCGGTTCACGCGCCCATTGCACGAGCTCGGCCCGCGCATTATCTGGGATGTGGACGGAGTGTACCGACTCGGGTTCGTCCGCCGCGGTGACGTTGTGTCCGGCCATGCGCAGAGCCGTAATGTAGAGCGGTTCGCGAATCCCGTGATCGGTCAATACTCGCGAAGCAATAATTTCGTTCGGCGTACCGTCCGCTACGATCTGGCCGCGATCTACAACGATGATGCGATCCACGTGTCGGTGCAGGACGTCCTCTAAACGGTGTTCGATGATGATGACGGTTGTGCCCTCCGGCGGGCGCTGGTGCAACGCATCAATCGTCTCAATGGCCTGCTGGCCAGAAGCGGGGTCAAGGGAAGCAAGAGGCTCGTCAAAAAGCAGAATCTGCACGTCGTCTACGAGCACGCCGGCCATGGATACGCGCTGTTTTTGGCCGCCTGACAAGTCTTGGGGGGAGGCCTCTAGGCGGTTCTCAATGCCAACGACGGAGGCTGCCTGTTGCGCCCGCGAATGCATCTGGCTTTGCTCCACGAGGTCGTTTTCTAGCGAGAAAGCAATGTCTTCTGCAACTGTCAGCCCAATGAACTGGCCGTCTGGATCCTGCAGTACAGTGCCCACGATTTTAGAAAGCTCGTGCAGGGGAGTTTGGGTTGGGTCAATGCCGGCAACCTTCACCGTGCCGGAATGTTCCCCGGGGAAGCGGTAGGGGATGAGCCCGTTGATGACGTGTGCCAGTGTGGACTTACCAGAGCCAGACTGGCCTACAATCGCAACTTTCTCGCCACGGTTGATCGTCAGATTGATACCCCGAAGAGTGGGAGACGATTGCGCGCGATATTGAAAAGTGAAATCACAAAACTCAATGATGGGTTCAGGCGCAGTACCTGATGAGTTCGGTTGGTCCTGTGTCCGGGCGGCTTCCGAACTCGAGCGAGGTACAGTGCCCGTGTTAGGGGCGTCATTCGCGGGGCGAGCCTGCACGCCCGCAGCACTTGCCGCACTGCCGGCGCTTAGGCTCGCCCCATCCGAATGAAACTCAGTCACAGGAGGCTTATTCCTTTTCCTCAAGCGAGCCGGCGGACGTGCGGGTCTTCGCGTAGGCAATCACAATCAAGGAGCCAATGATAGCGGTGGTGAGGATGTTAGAAACACTCGCGACCGCTCCCTGAGTGAACACCTTCGAAGCGGGCTCAGAGTAGAACAGGATGTCCAAAAGAGGGGCTGCGATGCCCCACGACACAGCGTGCGCTACCACCACGGCAACGTTGAAACGTACCAGGCCGCCACTGTTGATTGGGCCGTCCTGCACGTTATCTTTCAGCATCATTAGGCCCATGATTAGGCCGGCAATAGCCGAAGCCACGATCCAGGACCACCAGGGGCCGTAGGAGGTGGCGTCGATCAGGAAGTGACCAATCAACCCCATAAGGCCGGCAACCACCGGTCCGTAAAGCAGTGCGAACACGGCTAGCAGCGCGTACTGGATGTTAATGGTCGTGTTTGGAATCGGCGTTGGGATTACAAGAAAACGGCCGAGTACAAAAAAGAGGGCCGCGCCAATACCCGTAGCTACCACAGCAGTGGTTGGCGACGTCTTATTAATCATTGTTTTCCTTCTACTTGAATTTGTACTGAACGGGATGAGGGGGATTAGGCGAGGGGCGCATCATCTGGCGGATACTCAAAATCCACCTTCCACTGCGTTCCCTGCCCAACCGAGTACGCCATTGCGAACGAACCGCGGTTAATTGCGATAGCCATGTTGTCCAAAGAGTTCGTATAAATGAGCGGTTCACCAACCGACACGTCCGCAAACGAGCGTACGTACTTAAGCGGAGCTGAATAGACGTCGCCGTGCTGGTTTTCGATGTGTACGCGAACGTACTCGCCCATTTCCACACCAAGTTCAAGGAACAGTTCTCGCGGAATGTTTGTCCAAAGAGACCCGTATCGAACGTCGTGCGTGTCAATAGTGCCGAAAGCCTTGTTGTGCTGAATTTTCGGCTCCATGACGGGCAGCTTGATGGCCTTTTCAACATCGAGGGCGGGGCCGACCTCCTCGAAAGTGATCTTGCCGGATGCTAGCCGAGCACCCGTGTATGCGTAAATGTCACGTCCGTGGAATGTGTAGGAGTGACCCGAACCCGGCAGTCGGTTAACGGACTCGTCAATCTCACGAAGCTCATCCAAACCGTACGTAACCGCAATATGAGTCAGTGTCCCGTTGTCAGGCGTTACAACAAAATGGCCAGACTTGGTTTTTGCCACTACGGATAGGCGATCCGAGCCAACGCCGGGGTCAACAACGGAAACAAACACCGAACCCGCGGGCCAGTACGCAAGAGTTTGCGCGAGCCTACAAGATCCCTCCCACACGTCGTAAGGAGGAATGTTGTGAGTGAGGTCCTCAATAGGAAGACTCGAGTCCACGCCGTACGCCACGCCGTGCATGGCTGACACGGCGCCATCTGAATATCCAAAGTCAGACTGCAAAATTAGGGGCTTCATGGGTTTCCTGAACGTAGGGATCTGGGAACGGGTCCATCATACGTGCATACACGGACAGCAACTTCACGCGATCTCATAATGGACGCGTATCGTCGCGCGGCGCTCTACAAGCGCATTTGCGTGCAAATGTCCTGTTATAACGCCAATTTCTTAAAAGTGACCGAAACGTGAGATCAACAGAGAGTCAAATGTCACGAAAAGATAACGAGTCTTGACATCGAGGTTCTTCGTCGCGGATTGTTAGGTTCACTGAAAACTGCCCAAAAGGAGGATACCCGCATGTCGACGACGACATACCAGGCAATCGCCATGATCATTTACCTCGTAGCTATGATCATGATCGGCCTACTCGCCTACAACCGAACGAGTGACTTTGACGATTACATGCTCGGCGGTCGCAAGCTCGGCCCAACAGCTGCGGCCCTATCCGCTGGCGCATCCGACATGTCCGGCTGGCTCCTCATGGGCCTTCCCGGAGCGATCTACCTGAACGGTCTCATTGAAGGGTGGATCGCAGTTGGTCTAACCATTGGCGCCTGGCTTAACTGGAAGTTCGTGGCGCCGCGCCTACGCTCCTACTCGCAGGTGGCGTCCGATTCCATCACCGTTCCCTCATTCCTTGGTCAGCGTCTGCGCGACCGTTCGCACCTGATCCGCATCGTTGCGGGCATCATCATTTTCATCTTCTTCACGTTCTACGTCTCGTCCGGCATGGTGGCCGGCGGTGCCTTCTTCGAAGCGTCGTTTGGCATGAACTACCACCTCGGTCTCGTCATTGTTTCTGCAATCGTTGTGCTCTACACGTTAATCGGTGGCTTCCTTGCCGTGTCGTGGACGGACGTAGTGCAGGGCCTAATGATGGTTACTGCGCTCGTCCTCGTTCCAATCGTTGGCATCGTGCACGTGGGCGGCTTCTCCAACATGGTTAGTGCCATCAACGAGGTTGATCCCACCATCTTCTCCCTCTCCGGTGGTGCCGCTGCGGGCGTGGCCGCGATGGGCATTATCTCCGCGCTTGCCTGGGGCCTCGGATACTTCGGTCAGCCCCACATCATCGTGCGCTTCATGGCCCTGCGTTCTGCGAAAGAATCTGCTACCGCTCGCCGCATTGGCATCGGCTGGATGCTACTTGCGGTTATTGGCGCCGGCATGACTGCCCTCGTGGGTGTAGCAGTTTACAAGCACGACGAGGCTCAGCTCGCTAACCCCGAGTCGGTATTTATCTCGCTGGGCCAGCTCCTAATGCACCCGCTTATTGCAGGCTTCATGCTTGCCGCTATCCTCGCGGCCATCATGTCTACCATTTCTTCGCAGCTACTGGTCACGTCTTCTGCGGTTGTTGAAGACATTTACCGAGCTTTCACTAAGCGCGACCTATCGGGCAATGATGGTGTGCTCGCGGGCCGTGTCGTTGTGGCAGTCATCGCGATTCTGGCTGGAGCCCTCGCTTGGCCGCGCTCGGACACCATCCTTGCCCTCGTTGCATTCGCGTGGGCCGGCTTTGGAGCATCGTTTGGCCCCACCGTTCTGCTCTCGCTCTACTGGCGCAAGTGCACCTACCAGGGAGCCATCGCCGGCATGATTGCTGGAGCGGTCACGGTTGGTATCTGGGGCAATGTTTCGGGCGGCATTTTCGACCTGTATGAAATCCTTCCCGGCTTCCTTCTGAACCTGCTGTTCGCGGTCATTGTTTCTAACATGACGTACAAACCGAACGACGAGATCGAGAAGGAGTTTGACGACGCCCTCGCGGGGGTCTCGGCAGACTAACCCACATAAGTAGCGTAGCTCTTGCAAAGTGCAAGAGCTACGCTCACGTGTGCACCAGGTATCGCACGCTAAAACGGATGAAATAATTCGCGTAAAAGATATAAATTGCTTTTCCTGTGCACCAGAAGAATTCCCCAATATAGTTAGAGCAAAACCTCGCATAGCCTCGCATGCGTAAAGTCAATCAAAGGAGATCAAATGACTGCGCCGGAAGTAACGGACTTTTCCCAAATCGCAGAACGGGCGCTCATTCGGGCGCGCAAATGGGCAGACGAATCAACGAAATACCCCATTGATCCGGCCGCAAAACTCCTTGCAGACGTCCTCGAAAATGAGGGCGGCCTGGACTACACCGTCTCGTTCGTTGACGGGGTTGTGAGGCCCGAAGATCAGCAGGTGGCGGCAGACCACCTGGCTGAAACCGGTAAGAAAAACCCGGATTTCCTCCCTTGGTATCTGCGTACTCCTGCCCTCATTGGTGGAACCGTCGGCAAGTTTGTTCCAGAGGTTTCCGTGCCGGCCGCACGCCGCGTATTCCGGCAGCTGGTGGGAGACCTCGTTGTTGATGTAACTGACGACAAACTCGGCCCCGCAATCCAGCGCCTCAAAGCAGGCGGCGCCTCGCTCAATGTAAACCTTCTTGGCGAGGCCGTTCTGGGTGACAAGGAAGCCGCGAAGCGTCTAGCCGACACCAAGCACTTGCTTGAGCGCGACGACATCGACTACGTTTCACTGAAAGTTTCAGCCGTAACCGGTCCGCACAACCCGTGGGGTTACGACGACGTTGTAGATCACGCGTTCACCGAACTGCTGCCGTTGTACAAGTACGCCGCCGCGCACCCTGCCCGCAAGTTCATCAACCTGGACATGGAAGAGTACCGCGACCTGCACCTCACCATTGACGTGTTCAAGCGCCTGCTCGAGCAGCCGGAAATGAAGAACTACTCGGCAGGCATCGTGCTGCAGGCCTACCTACCGGACACGCTCAACGCTATGAAAGACCTGCAAGCGTGGGCAGCAAAACGCGTTGAAAATGGTGGAGCGCCCATCAAGGTGCGCGTGGTGAAAGGCGCGAACCTTGCCATGGAGCGCGTTGACGCCGCCATGCGGGGATGGGAACTAACCACCTGGGAATCTAAGCAGGCCACCGATGCGAACTATCTGCGCATCCTCAACTGGGCGATGACTCCGGAGCGCCTTCAAAACGTCAAGCTCGGCGTTGCCGGACACAATTTGTTCACCATTGCAGCGGCTTGGGAGCTCGCCCTCGAGCGCGGCGTGCAAGACCAGATTGAAATCGAAATGCTCTCGGGCATGGCTACCCAGCAGGCTTCAGCCGTTCGCGAGGACGTAGGCAACCTCCTGCTGTACGTCCCGGTTGTGAACCCGGACGAGTATGACGTGGCAATCTCTTACCTGGTTCGCCGGTTGGAGGAAAACTCGGCGGATGAAAACTTCATGGCCTCCATTTTTGACATCGGCACCGACCTTGGCGCATTCGACAAGGAGAAGAAACGCTTCCTCGCCGCCGTTGAGCAGATGGAGCGTGAAGGTGACCGTCGCGTGGGCGCGAACCGCCACCAGGATCGCAGTACGGAAACGGCCGAAGACATTGCGAAGCCCGTGACTACTCCCGCGGGAGGCTGGACGTTCAAGAACACTCCGGACTCTGACCCGTCGCTACCCGAAAATCTGCAGTGGGCACGCGACATCGCGGCTCGCATCAAGGACTCCAAGCTCGGTAACGAAACTATCGAAGCCGCAGTAATTGACACCGAAGACGCACTGAATGAAATGCTCGATCGGGCGGTCGAAGGAGGCCGCGAATGGGCGGCACACAGTGCTAAGGAACGCTCCGACCTCCTCCACAAAGTTGGTGTGGAACTGGGTAAGCGTCGCGGTGAGCTCATCGAGGTGGTCGCATCCGAACTCGGCAAATCGCTTCAGCAAGCTGACGTTGAAGTCTCTGAAGCTATCGACTTTGCCCACTACTACGCAGAACGTGCCCTTGACCTCGAGAATCTCCAGGGTGCTAAGTTCGAACCGGTAGATGTCACCCTTGTGACTCCGCCGTGGAACTTCCCCATTGCTATCCCAACGGGCGGCACTATAGCTGCGCTCGCGGCTGGATCCGCCGCCATTTTGAAGCCGGCCTCGATCGCTCGTCGCACTGGCGCAGTATTGGCCGAATGTATCTGGGCTGCAGGTATACCTGAAACCGCCTGCATTCTCGCTTCCGTTGGTGAACGCCAGCTGGGCCGCGAGTTAGTGACTGACAAGCGCGTTGGCCGCGTCGTTTTGACGGGCGGTGTGGAGACCGCGCGGATGTTCCGTTCTTGGGATCCCACCTTGCGCATCATGGCTGAAACCTCGGGCAAGAACGCTATCGTGATCACTCCGTCAGCCGACCTTGACCTCGCTGTTAAGGACGTGATCGACTCCGCTTTCGGTCACGCAGGCCAGAAGTGCTCGGCAGCCTCGTATGTGATTCTCGTGGGATCAACCGGCTTCTCCAAACGCGTGCGTAACCAGCTGGTTGACGCCGCGAAGTCGCTGCACATCGGTTGGGGAGACGACCTCTCGGCAGAAATGGGGCCGCTGTCTTCCGAACCTGGCGAGAAACTTTTGGCCGGCCTGACCACCCTAGATGAGGGACAAAAGTGGGTGCTCAAGCCGCGTCGTCTTGACGACACGAACAGGCTGTGGAGCCCCGGTGTACGCGTGGGCGTGGAGCCGGGATCTGAGTATCACATGGTTGAATACTTCGGCCCGATCCTTGGCGTCATGCGCGTTGACACGCTTGAAGAGGCCATTGCAGCGCAGAACATGGTGGACTTTGGCCTCACCGCTGGCTTGCACTCGCTTGACCCCGATGAGATCAACTACTGGCTCAACAACGTAGAAGCGGGCAACGTGTACGTTAACCGCGGTATTACTGGCGCAATCGTGCAACGTCAGCCGTTTGGCGGATGGAAGCGCTCCGCGGTGGGCGAAACCACCAAGGCGGGAGGCCCGAACTACCTGTACGGATTTGGCGATATCAAACCCGTTGAGCCTGCCTCGGAGGGCGAGCGCGACGCCGCCTACCCGCCGGCTGTTGAACACGAAGCCAATGTGAAGGCTCCGCAGTTGCGTGAGCTCCTAGAATCTGCAAAGCGTCTGCTATCAGAAGAGGACTACGCGCGCCTCGCGATTGCCGTCGAGTCTGACCAACACGCGATCGATACCGAGTTTGGGCGTCTGCACGACCCGTCGAAGGTCGGCGTGGAACGCAACATCTTGCGCTACCTGCCCGTAGGCGCGCAGATCCGTGTGGGCAAGGACGCCTCTCTCTACGAGGTGTTCCGCGCGGTCTCTGCAGGTATCGCCCTGGGGGAGATCGTGAAGGTAGATCCGGATGACGAGACCTCGTTTATCCGCGAACTTCCAGCCGGTGCTTACACAGGCATGGACCTTACGGTGTCAACGGAAACGTTCCTCCCAACCGATCCGTCGATCATGCTGGGCAATCTTGGCGTTGACATCCTCGTTGAAAACAAGCGCCAGTTTGCTGAGCGTGTTCAAGCTGAGGTGGAAGCCGGCGAGAACCTCGACATTCGTATCCGCATGATTGGCGAGGACGGCGACGAGCTGCGACGCGCAGTAGACGGATCGATTGACGTTGCCATTTGGGATGGGCCAGTCACTACGTGCGGTCGCGTGGAGATTCTGCCGTTTGTGCGCGAGCAGGCAGTCTCGATCACCAACCACCGGTTCGGCAACAAGACCCCGCTCTCTACCCAGGTGCTGGTGTAGTAGGCGAGCGGTTTAGCTAGAAGTTTGGGCGGTCACCTCTTGGGTGATCGCCCAAACTCTTGCTCTGGCATAAAATCAGACGCTTATAGCGCGTACCAAACCGTCGAGTTTGGCGCGGCCTCGTTACTCGAAACATTCGCGGGAGCGACCTCATCAGTAGACAGCAAGATGCGTGCGTCCTCGGGAAGCGCCACGGCCTCATCAAATGCCATAACAATGTGCACGTCAGCGCGGCCAGGAAGCCGAGATATGTAGTGCAAATGGGCCTCCTGCGCGTCCAGAAGTTCAGCCCGGCCAAGTCCCAGATCTTCACGCAGGCGATACATTTTCTTGAAGAAATTCAAGGATGAGGACTCCTCGGCTTCCTGCACGTCCACGGCAAATGTCTTCCAACTTGCAGGCTGGGGGAGCCACGTGGAGCCGCCGGGAGAGAATCCGAAGCCCGGGGCGTTCGCTTCCCACGGCATGGGGACACGGCAGCCGTCACGGCCGGCTTCACGCCCCTGAGTGCGGTAGAAGGCGGGGTCCTCGCGCAGCTCGTCGGGCACGGCCATGTGTTCGGGTAGTGACAGCTCTTCGCCCTGGTAGATGTACATGGAGCCGGGCAGTGCTGCTTGAAGGGCATGAGCGGCAAGGGCGCGGCGCCGACCTAGTTCGGCGTCCGGTTGCTCCTCAAATGGGCGGATGCCATTAGGTCCCTTACCCGTCCTGGATAGTCCAAATCGGGAGGCGGCACGCACCACGTCGTGGTTTGAAAGCACCCAAGTGGTTGGAGCACCCACGGTGTCCATTTCTTGCAAAGAGTGGGCGATAACCCGACGGTAAGATTCGGCGTCTACAGGTGAAGTGAGGAAGTCGAAGTTGAACGCTTGGTTCATCTCGTCGGCACGTACGTAAAGCTCCGCGTCCTCGGGCCTGTTTAGCCACGCCTCGGCAACCAGCGCCCGGTCGCCTTCGTACTCGTCCAACACCTGCCGCCATTCGCGGTAGATGTCGTGTACGCCAGGCTGGTTCCACTGGGGAGGTTCGGGAACATCCTCGGGTAGCATGTTTCCACCCGAAACCATGTCCCAGTGGTACTGGTAGTTTGGCAGATCAGGATCTTTTACGAGGCCGTGTGCCACATCTACGCGAAATCCGTCCACGCCTAGATCCAGCCAGAACCGCAGGATGCTGCAGAACTCTTCGCGCACCCGCGGATTGTCCCAGTTGAGGTCCGGTTGGGAAGAATCGAACAGGTGCAAGTACCACGATTCATCGTTTTCCCAAGCGGAGCCAGGAGCGTCCGCGCGATCTTTCACGCGCGTCCACGCCTTCCCACCAAAAACGGAAAGCCAGTCGTTGGGCTCTTGAGGGCTCTCGCGAAACCAGTAGAGGTCACGCTCTGGCGCATCCGGTCCGCTCGCAAGAGCCTTTTGGAACCATTCGTGTTGGTCGGAGGTGTGGTTAGGCACGAGGTCAACGATTACGCGAAGCCCAAGCTCGTGGGCTCGCGAAATTAGGGCGCTAGCGTCGTCTAAGTTTCCAAACAGCGGGTCGATAGCCCGGTAATCGGACACATCGTAGCCACCATCCTTTTGCGGGGACGCATAGAACGGGGAAATCCAGACGGCGTGGGCGCCTAGATTCGCAATGTGGTCAAGGCGCGAAGTGATTCCGGCGAGGTCTCCGATCGATCCGGAGCTGGAAGCAAAGGAGCGGGGATAAATCTGGTAGATGACAGCCTCGCGCCACCATTCGAGTGAGGTGTTTGCCGGGTGAAGAATCTGCATGGGTTCGCGGGCCCCTATTCGTTTATGAGGATGTGGCCTGCTTGGCCGGAGCGGTGGTTTCACGCACCACCAGTTCTGGTTTGAACGTTGTGAGCGTCATTTCGTTTGGTGTTCGTTTGATGCGAGAGACGAGGGTGGTTACCGCTGCCTCACTTATGGCGCGTACGGGTTGACGAACGGTTGTGAGCGCGGGGGAGAGGAAGGGCATCATTGCGGAGTCGTCGAAGCCGATGATCGAGACATCTTCGGGAACGCTCATGCCCTGGTCGACGATGTAGCGCATGGTTCCAAGCGCCATGATGTCGGAGGTGCAGATGATTGCGGTTGCGCCCTGATCGAGAACGGCCTGCGCTGCCGCCTGCCCGCCCTCTACGGTGAACAGCGTTTCGGAATGGATTGGCGCGGAGTCGGGGAGCATCTGTTCCACACATTCGAGGTAGCGTTCGAACTTGATCTGTGCCGGACTGAAACGAAGCGGGCCGGAAACAAATCCGATGTGTTTGTGTCCTAGGCCCACCAGGTGACGCATGGCCTGAGTGATGGCGTCCGCGTCGTCGGTGGAGAAGTCAGGCGCATCAATCTTGGAGTTGGCCCCATTGATTGTGACGAATGGGATGTGGCTTTCGATTAAGTTTTGATAGCGCTGCGTGTTTGCCGTGAGGTCGGCGTGCAGGCCAGAAACGAAGACGAGGCCAGCAACGCCTTGGCTCATAATGGCTTCTACGAGGGAATCCTCGGTTGAGCCGGCCGCAAACTGGGTTCCAAACAGCGGGGTGTAGCCCTGCCGGAGCATTTCGGTGGATAGGTGTTGCACGAACTGCGGGAAAATGGGGTTGGTGAGCTCTGGAACGATCAATCCGATGAGCCCGCCGGAACGTGCTCGAAGTTTTTCTGGGCGTTCGTATCCGAGGAGGTCGAGGGCGCGCAGAACCGCTTGGCGAGTGTCTTCGGCAACCTCTGATTTCCCGTTGAGCACTCTTGAGACCGTTGCGGTAGATACACCGGCTTGTTGCGCAAGGTCGGATAAGCGCAGTCGCTCAGCCATCGCCACTCCTTTGTAGGCTGCTCTTACGTACATGTTTGAAAATGTTTTGCAAAAATTTGCGGGTTACATAAAACACTACATGAGGCATGGGAAAAATGAGAAAAGATTAAGCTGGTTGTCTGGAAATGCGCCTGTTCAACCCCTCTTTATAAACATCTGATTACATTCCTTACAGAAATCTCTGAAAACTCTTGCAAAAACCTGAAAGCACGTTACAATCAGGAGTGTCTAGATCGCTTGTGTGACAATGACGAACACAGTTTTAGGTTGAATCTCAAGGAGAAAAGAATGCGAAGGGGCATTGCACTAGCAACAATTGGCGCTCTGTCTGTTCTTGGGCTTTCCGCATGTGGCGGCTCAGGTACCACAGAGGTAGAAACTGACGGGTCGGCGGCAGAGTCCACCGGCCAGGGTCTAACCGTTTGGGTTGATGCCAACCGCGAGGCCGCGTTTAAGAAGGCCGCGGAAGCATACAAGAACGCTACTGGTAACAACGTTGAGCTGGTTGTTAAGGATAACGACCAGATGCGCACCGAGTTTTCCACCCAGGTTCCAACCGGTCAGGGCCCGGACATTGCGTTTGGCGCTAACGATTGGATCGGCGAGTTTGTGAACAACGGCCTCGTGGCTCCCGTTGAGCTTGGCGACAAGGCAGGGGACTTCTCGGAAGGCTCCGTTGCAGCGTTTACGTTTGACGGCCAGGTTTACGGCGTTCCTTATGCGGTTGAGAACCTTGCAATCATTCGTAATGCCGACCTCGTTGATGCAACGCCTGCCACTTTTGACGAAATGATTGAGAAGGGCAAGGCTGCGGGCACCGAGTACCCATTCGTCATCCAGGTTGGTGACGAGGGCGACCCGTACACCATGTACCCGTTCCAGTCCTCCTTCACCGGCCCGGTGTTTGAGCAGAACGCTGACGGTTCCTACACCTCGAATCTTTCCATTGGCGGCGCAGAGGGTGAAGCCTTCGCTAAGTGGCTGCAGGAGAAGGGCAACGAGGGCGTCATTAGCCCCTCCATTTCTTACGACGTTGCTGTTGATGCGTTCAAGAACGGCAAGTCGCCTTACATTCTCGGCGGCCCGTGGATGCTCGCTGACTTTGAGGGCATGAACATCGCGGTTGATCCGATTCCGTCCGCAGGCCCGAACAAGGGTGTCCCCTTCCTGGGTGTACAGGGTGGCTTCATCTCGGCTAAGTCTGAAAATGCTCTGCTGGCTAACGACTTCCTCGTTAACTACGTAGGTTCGCAGGAAGTTCAGGACGAACTGTTCGCAATCGGTAACCGCCTCCCGGCTCTGACCGCTTCGGCTGACAAGGCTGCGGCTGATCCGCTAATCGCTGGCTTCCAGGCAGCATCTGAGGGTGGCTTCCCGATGCCGAACATTCCAGAAATGGGTGCCGTCTGGACCTTCTGGGGCAAGACTGAGGCTCAGATCCTAAACGGCTCCGATCCGGCTGAGACCTGGAACAAGATGATTTCTGACATCCAGGCCGAGCTGGGCAAGTAGTTCACTTAAAAAGGTGCGGCTGATTCTTCCGGCCGCACCTTTTTAATAACAGGAACCGATGCTGATATGTCGCAAATGTTGAAAGAAACCGACGCAACACGTCGGAGGAAAGAGCGCCGCGCTGAACGCCGTAAGCGCGATTCTGTGGCGACCTCGTGGGGGCCGGGCTCCATTGTGAAGCTCATCCTCATGGCGCTTGTTAACGCGCTTGGCATTTACATTGCCGCAACCGCATTGAGTGGCGGGTCCATGGTGCTTGGCATCGGAATGCTGCTCTTGCTTGTTGCCGTTGACTGGATCTATTTCTCTAAGCGAGACAGTCTAATTCCCGCGAAGTACTTGGCTCCCGGCCTTGTCTTCCTAATCATTTTTCAAGCGTTCACGATCGTTTACACCGGTTACATCGCGTTCACTAACTACGGTCACGGTCACATACTCACGAAGGAAGCGGCAATCGAGTCGATCCTTCTGCAAAACAACACGAAGCGAGTGGAGGGTTCGCCCGAATACCCGCTCGCCATTGTGGAGCAGGGTAACGAATTAGGTTTTGCCGTTTTTGATGGGACGGAAGTGAAGGTTGGTAGCGCCGAGCAGCCGCTTGAAAAGGTGGGCGCGAAGGTCTCCAACGGGCGCATTACCGAGGTTGATGGGTGGAAGGTTCTTTCCATCGCGGAACTGGGGGCGCGACAAAGCGAGGTAACACAGCTTCGGGTGCCACTATCTGAAGACTTGAACGAGGGTGCAATCGGTACCCAAAACGGTATGACAGGCTTCGAGTTCACCTCGACCATCCAGTATGACCAGCAGACTGACACGATGGTGAACACGGAGAACGGCACCGTTTACAAGGCCGATGACACGGTGGGTTCGTTCATTTCAGAGGACGGCAGCGCCCTGGGCGTTGGCTGGCGTGTTGGCGTTGGATTTAAGAACTTCGTCGACGGGTTCTCGGATGCACGCTATGCGCAGCCATTCCTCAATGTGCTGGTATGGAACGTGATCTTCGCGTTCATGTCCGTGCTTACCACGTTCTTGCTGGGCATGTTCCTCGCGATCGTGATGAACGATGATCGCATGCGCGGGCGCAAGGTTTACCGAACCATCATGCTGCTTCCGTATGCTTTCCCCTCATTTATGACCGCGTTCTTGTTTGCGGGCATGATGAACGAAAAGTACGGCTTCTTTAACCAGTTGCTTGGAGCTTCCATCCCGTGGCTCACCGATCCGACGATGGCTAAGGTTTCGGTGCTTCTGGTGAACTTGTGGATGGGCTTTCCCTACATGTTCCTGATTGTTACGGGCGCACTCCAATCGATTCCTCACGACCTCATTGAGGCCGCAGAGATCGACGGTGCGAGCTCGATGGAAGTGTGGCGTCACGTGACGCTCCCGCAGCTCATGATTGCCCTCACTCCGCTACTTATTTCATCGTTCGCGTTCAACTTCAATAACTTCAACCTGATTTACATGTTGAATGGCGGCGGCCCGGCAATGTCGGACGCTTCCGTTCCGGTTGGACATACGGACATTTTGATTTCGATGGTTTACAAGATTGCCGGCCTAACCGGCGAGGCGCTGCCAAACTACGGTCTAGCCGCAGCCATGTCGCTGGTTATCTTCCTGATCGTTGGCGCAGTGTCCATGTACTCCTTTAAGAAGTCGAATGCCATGGAAGGAGTGGCGTGATGAGTGCTCAAACAGTTACTGCAAGTGCGAAGCCGGCTGCAACGAAGAATCGGATGCCGTTTGGCAAGTGGTTCCGCGGTATTGGTTTCCGTCACGTCGTGGGTGTCCTCGCAGCGATCTACGCGGCGTTCCCCATTCTGTACGTGTTTTCAGCGGCTTTTAACCCGAACGTTAAGACAACACTCACGGGTGCGAACTCGCTGTTCTCATCGGTTTCAACCGAGAACTTCACAGAGCTGTCCGACACGATGTTCTGGACTTGGTTTGGCAACACGATCATCATCGGCGTGGCCACATCGATTGGAACCGTATTGATGGGCGCTGCGGCGGCATACGCGTTTTCTCGCTACCGCTTCTCTGGTCGCAAGGTTTCGCTTCAAGCCCTGCTGATCATCCAGATGTTTCCGCAGCTGCTGACGTTCGTAGCTATCTTCCTGCTTCTAACCACGCTGGGTGAGGTCATTCCGGCGCTCGGTATTAACTCGAAGATGGCGCTGATCTGCGTCTACTGGGGCGGCGCGCTAGGCGCAAACACGTTCCTCATGTACGGATTCTTCAACTCCATCCCGATGGATCTAGACGAGGCCGCGAAGATCGATGGAGCTTCCCATGCTCAGATCTACTGGACCATTGTTCTACCGCTGGTCATTCCGATTCTTGCAGTAGTGGGCCTGCTGTCCTTCATCTCGGCGTTTAATGATTTCGTGCTTGCGCGCACGATCTTGACCTCACAAGAGAACTGGACGCTGGCGATCGGCATGAACATTTGGGTCGGTGGCAATGAGAAGAACTGGGATTGGTTCGCATCCGGCGCTGTGATTGCGGCTATCCCAATCTTGCTTCTGTTCCTGTTCTTGCAAAAGTACATTGTTGCCGGTCTGACCGGTGGCGCTGTGAAGGGTTAGAAGTTTCCCTGTGGTGGGGTGCTCACTTGGTTGAGCGCCCCACCATTTTTGTGCTGAGTTGCGTTGAGGGCGAGGCGGGTTGGGTGCACATGAGGCTCCGTCCTCAAATGTGGGACGAACTGTGAGCAAAGTATCGTCTTTGCCACACTTCACGTAGACTCTGGGAGGTAGAAGCTCCATTCTGCTCAGGGCAAAAGCCTTGAAAAAACGAGTTGCGCGAGGGGTAGGACCTCGCATGGAGGGTAAAAATGCCAGCGGTAATAGTCGTCGGAACGCAGTGGGGCGACGAGGGCAAAGGCAAAGCAACCGACCAGCTAGGCTCTGGGGTTGACCTGGTTGTTAAGTTCAACGGTGGAAACAATGCGGGTCACACTGTGGTGGTTGATGGAGAGAAGTACGCACTTCACCTTCTTCCCGCGGGCATCCTCACTGAGGGCGTAACGCCGATCATTGGCAACGGCGTGGTGGTGGACCTTGAGGTTTTGTTCCAAGAGATGGATGAGCTGGCTAGTCGCGGCCGAGACACCTCTCGCCTGCGCATTTCCTCGAACGCGCACATCATTCCCTCGTATAACCGCCTTATGGATCGCACTACTGAGAAGTTCCTGGGCAAGCGGCAGATTGGCACTACGGGCCGCGGTATTGGTCCCACCTATGCGGATAAGATGAACCGCATCGGCCTGCGCGTACAAGATTTGTTTGACGAGTCGATTCTGCGCCAGAAGGTCGAGGGGGCGCTGGCGAACAAGAATCACCTGCTGGTGAAGGTTTTCAACAAGCGTCCTGTTGATGTTGACGAGGTGGTGGCAGAGCTGCTGTCTTACGCTGATCGCGTTCGTCCGATGGTTGTAGACGCCTCTCTGCTGGTTAATGACGCGCTGGATGAGGGTAAGACGGTGCTGTTTGAGGCGGGTCAGGCAACGATGCTGGACATCGACCACGGCACCTACCCGTTTGTGACATCCTCGAACGCGACTGCGGGTGGTGCCTGCACGGGCGCTGGCGTGGGCCCCACGCGCATCACTTCGGTGGTTGGCGTTACGAAGGCTTACACAACGCGCGTTGGCGAAGGCCCGTTCCCCACGGAGCTTTTTGGCGACGAGGGTGACGAGTTGCGCGAACGCGGCGGTGAGTTTGGTGTGACCACGGGACGGCCTCGCCGTACCGGATGGTTTGATGCCGTGGTGGGCCGCTACGCAACCCGCGTGAACGGTTTGACGGATCTGGTTGTGACTAAGCTGGATGTCCTCACCGGATATGAGCAGATTCCTATCTGTGTTGCGTACGAGGTGGATGGCAAACGCATGGATGAGATGCCTATGAATCAGTCCGACTTCCACCACGCGAAGCCCATCTACGAGTACATGCCCGGCTGGAGTGAAGACATCAGTGGTGCGCGCACGTTTGAAGAGCTGCCGGCCAATGCGCAGCGTTACATCGAGCGGCTTGAGGAGCTTTCTCGCGTGCGCGTGTCGGTGATCGGGGTGGGTCCGAGCCGTGATGCGGCGATTGTTCGCCACGACCTCGCCGCGAAGTGAAACCAAGGCGGTAAAACTGCCTTTGCTTTTACGCCGGTCCGCTTGGGCCGGCGTAAATCGTCTTACCGGCATTTGCAGATCGGCAAAAACCGCCATATTGCACAAATATGCGTTTGTATATGGCTATTTCGGACATATTTGGCTCGTCCAGAACGTGCAAAATCTTGTTAAATAAGCCATAATTAAAGGCAGTGGCCAAGACCCCTAAATGGGGTCTAGTCGATACCTTTGGGTGCATACGGCACCCAGGAAATACAACGCCCAGGAGGCTTAGGTATGACCGTAACGATTGAGGATATCAAGTCGGCTGCCCCGGCTAATGTTCCCGAAGAAGTTATCAAGTGGGTTGCTGAGATCGCTGAGCTCACCACCCCAAAGTCAGTTTATTTCTGTGACGGATCCGAGGAAGAGTGGGATCGTCTCACTTCCGAGATGGTTGAGTCCGGAATGTTCACGAAGCTGAACGAGGAGAAGCGCCCAAACTCTTTCCTTGCTCGCTCCAAGCCGTCTGACGTGGCTCGCGTTGAGTCCCGTACCTTCATTTGCTCCGAAAAGGAAGAGGATGCAGGCCCGACCAACAACTGGGCTGATCCGAAGGAGATGAAGGAGACCCTGAAGCACGTATTCACCGGTGCTATGAAGGGCCGCACTCTTTACGTAGTTCCGTTCTCGATGGGCCCGATCGGTGGCCCGATCTCCCAGCTGGGTATTGAGCTTACGGACTCCCCGTACGTTGTTGTCAGCATGCGCATCATGACTCGCATGGGCAAGGCTGCTATGGACCTCATTGCTGAAGGCAAGCCTTGGGTTCCGGCTGTTCACTCCGTTGGCGTTCCGCTAGAGGACGGCGAGAAGGGTGACTCCTGGCCGTGCAACGACGAGAAGTACATCACCCACTTCCCGGAGACCAACGAGATTTGGTCCTTCGGCTCGGGCTACGGCGGTAACGCACTGCTCGGTAAGAAGTGCTACGCCCTGCGTATTGCTTCGACCATGGCACGCCGTGACGGCTGGATGGCTGAGCACATGCTCATCCTGCGCCTCACCCGCGAAGAGACCGGCAAGCAGTACCACATCACCGCGGCATTCCCGTCGGCTTGTGGTAAGACCAACCTCGCTATGCTTCAGCCGACTATTGACGGCTACAAGGTCGAGACCGTTGGCGACGACATCGCGTGGATGCGCCCCGGTCCGGATGGCACGCTCCGCGCCATCAACCCGGAGGCAGGCTTCTTCGGTGTTGCACCGGGCACGTCTTACAAGACGAATCCGATGGCTATGGACACCATGCGCGCGAACACGATCTTCACGAACGTTGCACTCACCGATGACGGCGACGTCTGGTGGGAGGGCATCGACGGTGACGTTCCCGCACACCTGATCGACTGGCACGGCAATGACTGGACGCCGGAGAGCGGCGAAAAGGCTGCTCACCCGAACTCGCGTTTCGCAACGCCTGCTTCGCAGTGCCCGATCATCTGCCCCGACTGGGAAGCTCCTGAGGGTGTTCCGGTAGACGCAGTCCTCTTCGGTGGCCGCCGCGCTACCAACGTTCCGTTGGTTGCCGAGCAGTTCTCGCCGGAGCACGGCGTGTTCATCGGTGCAACGGTTGCTTCCGAGCAGACCGCTGCGGCTGAGGGTGCTGTTGGCTCGCTGCGTCACGATCCGTTCGCAATGCTCCCGTTCTGTGGCTACAACATGGCTGACTACTGGGGCCACTGGATTGAGATGCAGAAGGAGCTTGGCGACAAGTTCCCGAAGGTATACCAGGTCAACTGGTTCCGTAAGGACAAGGACGGCAACTTCATGTGGCCGGGATTCGGTGACAACGCTCGCGTTCTCGACTGGATCGTTCGCCGTCGTGCGGGCGAGGTCGAGGCGATTGAGGGCCTCACCGGCTACTACCCGAAGTTCGAGGACTTCAACCTCGAGGGCCTCGACATCGACGAGAACGTTTGGGCACAGCTGTTCGAGACCGATCCGGTAGCTTGGGAAGCTGAGCTTGCTGACACGGAGAAGTACTTCGAGCAGTTCGGCGACAAGGTTCCTGCACCGGTCGTTGAGGAGCTCAAGAAGTTCCACGCTCGTATCGAAGCTGCTAAGTAATCCAACTTAGTTAAACGGGGGTCTGCGCTTTGCGCAGGCCCCCGTTCACTTTTGCGTGCAATCGGGGCCGTCTTTTGGGCGCCTACCCATTTCAGTTTTAAAAATTGGCAGAATGGAGGAGTATTGCACCGCAACAATGAGGGCGAAACCATGAACATCTTGCTGCTTGGATCCGGAGGGCGCGAGCACGCGCTGGCACTTGGACTCGCACGTAACAACACCTTGTTTATTGCTCCCGGAAATCCTGGTACTAGACACGTTGGTACCAACGTGTCTATAAATCCGAATGATCTGGATGAGGTGACGAAGTGGGCAACCAGCAACGGCATTGATCTTGTGGTGATTGGTCCAGAAGCGCCCCTCGTTGCGGGTGTGGCAGACGCAGTGCGTGCGGCGGGGGTACCTGCCTTTGGGCCGTCACAGGCGGCAGCCATGCTGGAAGGGTCAAAAGCGTTTGCCAAAGACGTGATGGAAAGCGCAGGTGTTGACACTGCCGCATCGGTAGCGTGCAAGACAATGAGCGAGGCCCAGGCCGCGCTGTCTCGCTTCGAGCCTCCGTACGTGGTGAAGAACGATGGGTTGGCAGCCGGCAAGGGAGTTATTGTTACTCCCGATATCGATGCCGCTCTAGCACACGCGAGAGGTTGCTTGGAAGCCCCCGGCGGAGCGCTGCTTGTAGAAGAGTTTATGGACGGCCCCGAGGTATCTCTATTTTGTGTGACTGACGGCAAGACTGTGGTGCCACTTTTGCCCGCGCAGGATTTCAAACGTGCTCTCGACAATGATGAAGGGCCAAACACGGGAGGAATGGGCGCTTATTGCCCGCTTCCATGGCTACCGGAAGGCTTTGCTGATGAGGTTGTCGCAAAAGTAGCGCAGCCGGTGGTTGATGAGATGGCTCGCAGAGGCACGCCGTTTGTGGGCTTGTTGTACTGCGGCCTGGTGGTGACGAGCCGCGGCACGCGGGTTATCGAGTTCAACGCGCGCTTTGGTGACCCTGAAACGCAGGTGGTGCTCTCCCTACTTGAAACGGATCTAGCGGAACTATTGTTTGCCGCAGCTACCGGCACTTTGGCTGACTTTGAATCACTGCGATGGAGTGGGGCCGCCGGGGTAGGCGTGGTTGTGAGCGCCGAAAACTATCCGGCAACACCGGTGCTTGGTGACCTCGTGGAAGGAATAGACGAGGCTGAATCGGATCCGAACACTCGCGTATACATCGCGGGCGTGAGCGAGGGCGAGGACGGCCTTGTAACGAGTGGTGGCCGCGTGCTCATGGTCAGTGCCACGGGCAAAACGCTAGCGCAAGCTCGCGAACGCGCGTACGAGGGCGTAGCTAGGATCTCGATCCGCGGTTCACACCATCGCACCGACATTGCTGCTCGCGCCGAGCGGATCCGTATTCCCAGCTGAGCTTAGGCGCCAAAGCGTACAGGCGGTAGGCTAAATGAGTTCAGGGAAGGGGAGCGCCTACATGACATGGAATGGCTCTGGTGAGCAGGGCGAAAATGCAGATAACGCTTCGCGCAGTTTAGATAGGTTGTTGCGTGAAACGCGGCGCCGACTCTACGCGGCGGCAGCAAGCGCGGATTCCGAGGTGTTTGGGGAAGTCCAGGCGCTTCCAAACTCTGAGGTTGAGGCTATGGAGCGGCGCTTGCGCGGTGGTCTGCGTTCGGCTGAGCTTGACCACCGCCGGGCAGTGGCTCGCCTTGCCAGCCCTGAAACTCCCTTGCCGTTTGCCGATGCGGCCTCGGAATTCGAATCTCCTGGCCGTATCAGTGGTCGGATTGGTACTCAGTATTCGCGAGAAGCGAGCGTGGATGAGGGGGAGCGTTCGCAGCTTTTGGGCGCAAGCCTTGGCAAGCTGGGGCTTTCCGAACTGGGGTTCACAAAGGGTTTGCCGGTGGGCGAACTGCCGCGTTTCAGTGTGAAACCGGGCCAGGCAGTGGTGGTGATTGGCCAAAATGGTCGGCCCGAGGATGCTCTAGACGTGGCAAGCCGCCTGGGTGCGCGCATGCGAGCCCCTTATGAGATTGTTCTGGCGGGTGCGCGAACGGTGAATCCCGGATCGGGACCGCGCGCTCGTTCGGCTGAAGAATTTGCGCAGATTCGGGAGGAGAACCCGGACGCGGTAGTTATTCTCTCGGTGGTTAATTCGTCTGTGGAATCGCATCAGCGCAACGCGGCTCGCATCATTTCTTCGACCGAGTTTGCAGCTGTGTGGGCGGTTATAGATGCGCGATCCGACATGGGCAACGTGACGCGGGCGGTTAATGACCTTCCGGGCGAGGTTGAAGCTAGCATGATCGCTCTAACTCATGTTTGGGAGGCCGCAAAGCCTGGCCAGGTGCTCGAATGTGGAATCCCCGTGGGCCTAATTGACGGGGCTCCAGCCTCAACGGCGCTGTGGTCGCTTGTTGCAGATGACGCGTATATTCGGATGGTTTCTAAGAACAAGGAGCAGTAGTGCAAAACATCGCGGGGTTCAAACACGTTTCGTCGGGCAAGGTTCGCGACCTTTACGTAAATGAGGCCGATGAGAATCAGCTTCTCGTTGTGGCCTCTGACCGCATTAGCGCCTATGACTACGTGCTGTCCACACCGATCCCGGACAAGGGCAAGATCTTAACGCAGCTTTCCGCATGGTGGTTTGAGCAGTTGGGCTTTGATAACCACGTGATTTCGATGGACGTGCCCGCAGAGGTTGCTGGCCGCGGAATGCTCTGTGAGCGCCTCACCATGTTCCCGGTGGAGTGCGTTGCGCGCGGATATCTGACCGGCTCTGGCCTCGCTGAATATCGCGAAACCGGTGAAGTCACAGGGATTGCGCTTCCCGAGGGGCTTACCGAAGCCTCCAAACTGCCTTCGCCGATCTTCACGCCGGCAGCTAAGGCGGAACTTGGTGAGCATGACGAGAATGTCCCGTTTGAGCGGGTTGTGGAAATGGTTGGCGAGGACGTGGCGGCAGCGCTACGGGACGCTACGCTGATGATTTACTCGCGTGCGGCCGAGATTGCGGCGGAGCGCGGCATCATTTTGGCTGATACGAAGTTTGAGTTCGGTGCGCGCGAGGATGGTTCCCTGGTGCTTGCAGACGAGGTCCTCACCCCGGATTCTTCTCGATTTTGGCCGGCAGACCAGTGGGTGGAGGGCCGGGTGACTCCATCGTTTGATAAACAGTACGTGCGTGATTGGCTGACTTCCGACGCTTCGGGGTGGGACCGCGCGAGCGGCGCGCAGCCTCCAGCGTTGCCGAGTGAGGTCGTGGAGCGCACGCGCGAGCGTTACATCGAAGCATTTGAACTGCTCACCGGTAAAAAGTTCACCGCGTAGAGCGCGCATAAGAGAGTAAATAAGTGGCTCCGCAAGCCCGGTGGGCAGCGGAGCCACTTTTTATTCTAATTACAAGATTTTGCCGTAAAACCTGGCCGCTTCAAAATAGCGTCCAAATACCGCTCGCCCCCTGTTTTTCAAGGGCGGCGCTTGTAGCATTAATTTGTAAGTCAACCGCTTCGACTTACGTCGGGAAGGAAGAAGTGATGGGACGCATCAAAGTCGAAATTCTGCCAAAATTCGAGATTCTGGATCGTCAGGGTAAGGCCGTGATTGCCGCGCTTGCGCGCGTCGATGTCACGGCCTTTAAATCTGTTCGTCAGGGGAAGACGTTCTACCTTGAAACTGAAGGCCCTGTTACCGAAGCTGACCTGGAAGTTGCACGTGAAGTTGCAACTTCTGTTTTGTCTAATCCGAATATTGAGGACGTCGTGAGCGTTGAGGCGTTGGAGGACGAGCGGTGAAGGTTGGTGTTGTAACTTTCCCGGGCACGCTCGACTCGGCGGCTACAACTCGTGCCGTTGAACTTGCGGGCGGGCAGCCGGTAACTCTTTGGCATGAGGATAGTGACCTGCACGGCGTGGACGCCGTGATTTTGCCGGGCGGCGCGACGTATGGAGATTACGTTCGCCCCGGTGGCCTCGCCGCGCTATCACCCATCATGACCGCCATTGCGGCGGCCGCCAAGCAGGGCCTACCCGTCCTCGGCATCGGAAATGGGTTCCAAATTCTTTGCGAGGCAGGCATTTTGCCGGGCGGTTTTGTGAGGAATGAGGACGGCCGTTACATCTGCCGTGATGAGTCGTTCAAGGTAAACGCAGATTCTGCTTGGACATCCAAGTATGAACAGGGCGAGGAGGTCACGCTTCTGCTACGCACAGCGACGGCTCTTTACGTTGCTTCTGACGAGGCTCTAGAGGAGCTGGAAGAGAAGAACTTGGTTGTGCTCCGTTTTGCCAACAACCCCACTGGTTCAGCCGCTGATATTGCGGGGATTCGGAACGAGGCTGGGAACGTGGTTGGTGTAATCGCAAGCCCCGAGAACGCGGTTGAGGCCGGTTTTGGCCCAGAAACTGCATCCGGGCCGGCAACTGGCACGGACGGATTGCGGATTTTCACCTCGGTTATCGCTAAGTAGCCCAATCTCAAAGAGTTACACGCGAGGGATTCAAGTCGAGAAGATTTCGCTTCTGTAAGACTGTGAAAAACTCGTTTTCTTAACAGCTCCAAACCCGGGTTATCCACAGGTTCGTGGAAACCTTGAAAATTCAATACACAGCTGTGGACAACTTGGTGGATAACCTGTGGATCATTGCGGCGGACGCATTTGACCTCGCAGAAAATTCGCCGGGAAATAACAACAATCACGTTAAACAGTGGTAGATATCACGAGGCGTGTTTTGTTTGTACACATGTGGAATAGGCAAGACGGAATGGCAATGGTGAACAAGGAAGAGAATATGGGCGCGCAGACCATCTCTAACGTCATTTTTGAAAATCCCCGCCCAAGTGGGGTGCCCGACACGGTTGAGAACGCGAAAGCGACTCCCAACGAGGAAATGCCGTGGCACTCGCTTGGTCTTAAAGAAGATGAGTACAAGAAGATCGTTGATCTGCTCGGACGCCGCCCCACGATCGCGGAGCTTTCCATGTATTCGGTTATGTGGTCCGAACACTGCTCCTACAAGTCCTCAAAAAAGCATTTGAAAGAACAGTTCGGTTCTAAGACCACCGAGGAGATGGGTAAGAACCTCCTGGTCGGTATTGGCCAGAACGCCGGTGTTGTGGATGTTGGCGACGGTTGGGCTGTCACGTTCAAGGTCGAGTCGCACAACCACCCGTCTTACGTTGAGCCGTACGAAGGTGCGGCAACGGGCATTGGCGGCTGTGTTCGAGACATTATTTCTATGGGTGCTCGCCCGATCGCGGTTATGGATGGGCTTAACGTTGGCGATCCTAACCACCCCGACACAGCTCGCGTGGTCCGCGGTGCGGTTGACGGCCTGGCTGGCTACGGCAACGTTCTGGGTGTTCCTGCCATTGGTGGGGAGACCACGTTTGACTCCTCCTACCAGGGCAATCCGCTTGTAAATGCAGTTTGTGCAGGAGCTGTGCGCCACGAACATGTGCGCCTTGCCGATGCGAAGACGCCGGGCAACATGGTGGTCCTCTTTGGCGCCCGCACGGGTGGAGATGGCATTGGCGGCGCGTCGATCCTCGCCTCCGAATCATTCGAGGATGACGAGTCGATCGCACGCCCCACGGTGCAAGTTGGCGACCCGTACATGGAAAAGCAGATCATCGAATGCTTGATGGAGCTGTTCGAAGAGGGCGTGATTGAAGCTATCCAGGACCTTGGTGCGGCGGGAGTTTCCTGCGCCACCTCGGAACTGTCTTCAAATGGCGGCACGGGCATGCACATTCATCTTGAGAACGTGCTGCTACGTGACCCCACGCTGACGGCCGGTGAAATCCTCATGTCTGAATCGCAAGAGCGCATGATGGCAACCGTTGCCCCGGAAAACATGAATGAGTTTTGGCGAATCGCAACCAAGTGGGGAGTGGAAGGCTCGGTAATTGGCGAGGTCACCGATACGGGACGCCTGATTATTGACCACTTTGGACACCGCATTGTTGATGTGGATCCCAAGACGGTTGCCCACGACAGCCCGGTTTATGACCGTCCATACGCGAGGCCCAAGTGGCAGGATGCGCTGCAGGCGGACACTTCTGAAAATCTTGCTCGCCCGACTTCGGGTGAGGAAATCGCCGAGCAAATCAAGACGATCATCACTTCCGCTAACGGCGCTTCGAAGAAGTGGATGACGGATCAGTTTGACCACTACACGCTGGGCAACACCGCGATGGCGGCTCCCGATGATGCGGGTGTTGTGCGGGTGGATGCAAGCACAGATCGCGGTATCGCAATGGCGATCGATTCTAATGGTTGGTTCACGAAGCTTGACCCGTACGAGGGGGCAAAGCTCGCATTGGCAGCCGCTTACCGCAACGTGGCGGCTGTGGGAGCCAACCCGATTGCAATCTCGGATGGCCTTAACTTCGGTAACCCGGAGGACCCGGATGCGATGTGGCAGCTCGTGCAGGCTATGACCGGTTTGGCCGATGGATGCAAGCAGATGAGCATTCCGGTAACCGGCGGTAACGTGTCTTTGTACAACTCTTCGGGCACGCAGATGAGCCAGCCGGACTCGTCTATCAACCCCACGCCAATGGTTGTCATGCTGGGTGTAATCGACGATGTTAAGCGCGCTCGCCCGTCCGGTTGGTTCGAGCAAGGCATGGCAATCTACCTGCTGGGCGATACTGCGGAAGAGCTGGACGCTTCGGCGTGGGCACGCGACGTGCACGGTCACTTTGGCGGTTTGCCTCCGAAGGTGGATCTGGACGCAGAGATGGCGCTTGGTCGTGTAATCCACGCCCTCGTAAACACTGACGGTCCGGATGGTCAGCCTCTGATTCACGCCGCGCATGACGTGGCTGAAGGCGGTCTAGCGCAAGCATTGATCGAGATGGCAACGCGTCGCGGAATTGGCGCCAGCATCGACCTGTCGGCGTACGTAAAGTCGCAGAAGATCAGCGACTTTGTAGCGCTGTTCTCCGAGTCGACGGGCCGCATGGTTGTTGCGCTTCCCGAGGGGGCAGTTCCGGCCCTCACCGCCGCGGCTGAAGCCGAGGGCGTCAGCTGCACGCGCATAGGCCTGTCGGGCGGTACGCTGCTCACCATCGCTGGCTTTGACCAGTTGGGCGATGCGGGCGGTTTTGATGCGCAGGTGCTCGCTGAGGTTTCAGGTGAGGACATTCCGGACGGCATGGGCCAATCTGGTCCGATCGTGTTCCGGGTGCGTGAACTTGCCGAGCAGATGGGCGCGGTGATTCCGGGCCTGTTCGCCTAACTCGTTGAACCTACAAGAGAGGGGGTCTGTGGCTTTTGCCGCAGGCCCCCTTAGGTCGACCGGTTCCGCAGAACTAAGCTGACAACTTTTCTTCGCGGCGGCCCGAACCTAAGTTCAAGTATTTACGACTGCGGCGCCGAGTGCAAAATTTTCGCTATCTATAAGTGTTTTCGCGTGTAGCGCACGAGTTACGCGGGTAACGAGCTTTCTGTCCGTGCTGGGCGCTACTATGAACGCATGAGTGACATGCCAGATCTGGAAGCGTTGAAGAAGGCTGCTGAGGCAGCAGCAGAGCAGGCCGCTGCCGCCCAAGCTGCGCTTGAAGCCGCGATGACAGCCGCCACTTCGGATGATTCCGCTATCGGCCAGATTGCCAGTGGATACCGGTTTGAGGGTGAAACCCTACCGCTCGGTGTTGCGCTAGATGATGGCGAGCCGGTGCCGGCCGCTAAAGTGGGGTTGCCGCTGGCGATGATGAATCGGCACGGCCTCGTTGCTGGCGCTACTGGTACGGGTAAAACCAGAACGCTGCAGCTGATGGCAGAGGGGCTTTCCGATGCGGGCGTGCCCTCGTTTGTAATGGACATCAAGGGCGATCTGACGGGCCTGCTTGAACCGGGGGCCTCCTCGGAAAAACTCCTTGAGCGCACGGGTGGTCTTGGCCAAGAGTGGCAGGCAAAGTCATTTCCCGTAGAGCTTTACAAGCTTGGTGAGGGTGGGGTTGGGATACCGATCCGCACGTCTTTGTCGGACTTTGGGCCGCTACTTTTGGCGCGCGTGTTGGATTTGAATGAGACGCAAGAGTCCGCGTTACAGCTGATCTTCCACTGGGCGGACATGCAACATTTGGCCCTTATTGATGTGAAAGACCTGCGTTCCGTTGTGGGTTACTTGACGGGGGAGGGCAAGGACGAGCTCAAGGAGATTGGTGGTATTTCTGCTGCGACCGCTGGGGTAATCCTGCGCAAGGTTGCTGCGCTGGAGGCTCAGGGCGGTGACGTGTTCTTTGGGGAGCCGGCTTTTGATACCTCGGATCTGTTGGAAACCAGGGGCGGAGCGGGCGTTATTTCTGTGTTGGAGCTACCTAATGTGCACGACCAGCCGGCATTGTTCTCTACGTTTGTGATGTGGTTACTGGCCTCCCTGTTTCAGACTTTGCCGGAGGTGGGGGACCAGGAAAAACCGAAGCTCGTGTTCTTCTTCGATGAGGCCCACCTGCTGTTTAACGGCGCTTCAAAGGCATTCTTAGCAGAGGTTGTCAAAACCGTTCGATTGGTCCGCTCAAAGGGCGTGGGCATCTACTTCGTTACTCAAACCCCTAAGGACGTTCCCGAGGATGTTCTGGCGCAGCTGGGGGGCCGCGTGCAGCACGCATTGCGCGCATTCACGCCTACGGATGCGAAGAAGCTAAAAGAGACGGTTTCCACATTCCCTACCTCCCCGTTTGATCTGGGGCAGATTCTCACTTCGCTGGGTACGGGTGAGGCCGTGGTAACCGTGCTGGACCGCAAGGGCCGACCAACTCCGGTTGCTCCAACGCGCCTGTACGCACCGGCTGCGAACATGGGTGAGGCGGATGCGACGGTGGTGCAGCAACATGTGGATTCCTCGCCAAATCTGGCGAAATACAAGGATGCGGTGGACCCCGAATCCGCTTTTGAACTTCTTGAACAACGCCTGGAAGCCGAAGCGCGTGCCCGCGAAGAAGAACAGCGAAGGATGGAAGAACAAAAGGCGCTGGATGCTAAGGCTAAGGAGCTAGAAAAGGAGCTTGCCCGGCAGGCGAAAGAGCGGGAAAAAGAACTGGAACGTCAAGCGAAAGAGCGAGAGCGAGAATATGAGAAAGCGCGGCGTGAAGCGGAGCGTGCAGAGCGCGCGGCGCAGGCGAGGCGCGAGCGGTTTGCAGATGACCTTATGCGAACAGCCGGACGCACTCTAACTAGAGAAATCACCCGTACACTTTTTGGTACGCGCAGGCGCTAACTTAGCCGCAGCTTGGATCAGCGGATCTCTTTGAAGCGTGACTGGTGAAAAACAAGAGGCTTGGCGTGCGGATCGACGTCGAAGTCGGTGACCTCGCCAATCACAATAATGTGGTCGCCGCCGTCGTAGGTGGCCCACGGCGTGGCGGTGAAGTAGGCGTGGGAATCGTTTAGGCGTGGCGCGATACCAGACGTGTTCCAGTCCGCAACAATACCCTGATCCGATCCGCCTGCAAACTGCATGGCGGTGGGTAGCTGGCTTTCGCTAAGCACGTTCACCGTAAACGGCTTGCTACTAAAAACGTGAGCAGCTTTTGATCCACGGCGAATGTTGAACAGTACTAACGTTGGGTCAAGCGACAAAGAGGTAAATGAGCTTACCGTAAGGCCAAGCGGGCGATCTTTGTGTTCGTACGTAACTACGGTGACGCCCGAGGCAAAGGCGGCAAACGCGTCGCGCAACGCCCTGATGTCCACCTTGGTATCGGCACCGTTAGTCATTTCAACCTCCGCACTGAGCCTAAGGCATCATGTACGACTTCGCATAGGATCGCGGTCACTTTGAGAAAGTGTAACGAGCCAGGGCATTGCGCCCATACGTGCGAGTCGGATCAGAAAGGGAAGATTTGTGCGCGGAGGTAACGCATACCACTACCGGAAAATGAGAAGAGAAGCATAGAAGTTTCTAAGTGAAGGTCTAGATGGTGTTTACTGTTTTATGACTGAGTTTTTCCTATTTGGAGATTTATCCGTGTGTGGCGGAAGGCTGCGCAGGTTAAGAGGGAGACAAGAATGAAGAGAATCGAAGAGGTCTACGAGGAAGTCCTAAAGCGAAATCCCGCAGAACCCGAGTTCCACCAGGCAGTACACGAAGTGCTGGAAACCCTCGCCCCCGCTATTAAGAAGCACAGCCGCTACCAGGACTACGCCCTCCTTGAGCGCCTGGTTGAGCCGGAGCGTCAGATTATTTTCCGAGTTCCGTGGATTGATGACGAAGGCAAAGTCCAGGTGAACCGTGGCTACCGCGTTGAGTTCAACTCGGCGCTCGGCCCCTACAAGGGCGGCCTGCGTTTCCACCATTCAGTGAACCGAAATATCATTAAGTTCCTCGGTTTTGAACAGATCTTCAAGAACGCCCTAACCGGTCAGGGAATCGGTGGAGGCAAGGGTGGCTCTGACTTCGACCCGCACGGCAAGTCCGATAATGAGGTCATGCGTTTTTGCCAGTCATTTATGACGGAGCTGTACCGCCATATTGGTGCGCAAACCGACGTGCCGGCCGGTGATATTGGTGTAGGTGCGCGAGAGATCGGTTATCTGTTTGGCCAGTACAAGCGCCTGACTAACCGTTTTGAAGCCGGCGTGCTTACGGGTAAGGCCCTGGGTTGGGGCGGTTCTCTGGTGCGTACGGAAGCAACCGGTTACGGCGCAGTCTTGTTTGCGCAGTCGATGTTGCAAACCAAGGGCGAGGGGCTGGCCGGCCAGCGCGTGGTTGTGTCCGGCTCCGGTAACGTGGCAACCTACGCGGTAGAGAAGGCGGAGCAGCTTGGCGCAATCCCCGTCACCATCTCAGACTCGTCCGGTTGGGTTTACGACTCTGAGGGCATTGATGTAGAGCTGCTGCGTCAGGTGAAGGAAGTTGAGCGTGGCCGCGTGTCCGATTACGCGAGCCGTAAGAAGGGCGCGGAGTTCCATAAGGAAGGCTACGTGTGGGACGTTGCCTGCGACATTGCGCTACCGTGTGCAACCCAGAACGAGTTGAAGGAAGAGGACGCACGCACGCTCCTCAAGAATGGCTGCAAGGTTGTTGCTGAAGGCGCGAACATGCCGTGTACCCCGGAGGCCATTGAGCTGTTCCAGGAGTCGCGCATTCTGTTTGCCCCGGGCAAGGCCGCTAACGCTGGTGGCGTAGCAACTTCGGCCCTCGAAATGCAGCAGAACGCTTCGCGTGCGCAGTGGTCTTTTGACCGAGCAGAGCATGAACTTACGAAGATCATGGAGAAGATCCATGACGACTGCCTTGCAACCGCGGAAGAGTATGGCCAGCCTGGTGACTACGTGCTGGGCGCGAACATTACCGGTTTTGAGCGCGTAGCGGACGCAATGCTTCAGCACGGCGTAATCTAAGTAGCTCAACGGATTCGATAAGCTAAAAAGCGTGGCCTTTTGGCCGCGCTTTTTACTTTGGAGGAAGCATGCGCCAAATAGATGATGCGAAGGGGCTGGAGGCCGTGACGCAGTGGCAGGAGGGCGACGCTGCGCGTCCGGTTGTGGCTCTTGCGGTCCGCTGGAGCCTGGGCAAACTAGAGACGCTACTTCCGGGCCACGCGGTAGAGGTGCGCGTGCCGCCGTTCGGGGCGGTGCAAATCCTGGGAGGAACTACGCACCGGCGAGGAACTCCGCCAGCGGTAGTGGAGATGAATGCCAGCATTTGGCTTGAACTTGTGACTGGAAAAGTGGTGTGGAGCGAGGCCCTCCAAAATGGGGACATCGCGGCTTCGGGACAGCGCGCGGACCTGTCGGCGCATTTCCCACTGATTGGTTTTTAAGGTCACCACCCCGTCCTAGTTCCGCGCACAGGCCAAGGGGGCGCGCATCGTGGGCCGCTCACCTGGTGCGGATACGGCTTTACTACGCGCAAAGCAGGCTAGCCGTTGATTCCTAGCGCCTCGCGCACGCGGTAACGAGCATCGCCCTGATCCCACGCGCCCAGAACCGCCTCGGCGGCTGCTTGGCATTGCTCCATGGTGAACTGCGACAGTTGCGCGCCAACGGCTTGTAATGCTGATGGCGACATTGAAAGCGAAGTGATCCCCATGCCGGTCAGGACAACGGCAAGTAGTGGGTCGGCTGCGGCCTCGCCACAAACACTCACGGGCGTGCCCGTCGTTTTACCTGCTTGTGCAATTTGATTGATGAGGGCAAGAGCGGCCGGTTGCCACGGGTCTGAGTATTCGGCCAGGTCGGGTGAAAGCCTGTCTGCCGCCATCGTGTACTGCGTGAGGTCATTGGTGCCAATGGAGACGAAATCGACTAACTCCATGAACTGCTCCGCCAGGATTGCGGTGGATGGAACTTCCATCATGATGCCGGGAATCATGCCGCGTTCGCGCACCAGGCTGGCAAACCATTTTGCTTCGGGCAGGGTGGACACCATGGGAGCCATAACCCACGTTTTGTCATGCCCGTGACTCTTCGCCGCGGCGGCGATGGCGTCAAGCTGGTGCGGAAGCAGATCCGGGTAGTGTCCGGATGTGCGCAGGCCGCGCACGCCAAGGGCCGGGTTGGCCTCTTCGTGCAAAGTTGCGTAAGGGACGGGTTTGTCCGAGCCGGCGTCAAGCGTGCGGACCACAACCTTGCTGGTTGGGAACGTCCCAAAAGCGGGCTCGTAAACCTCGCGCTGCGCTTCAAC
>OJWS01000016.1_pt1 | contig 104499 bp, 123 predicted proteins | sample 1600491 | NCBI WGS metagenome assembly OJWS01 (sample SAMN04436976, study PRJEB24849) | human gut metagenome | biome: human gut; feature: NICU; material: stool | host: Homo sapiens | place: USA: Saint Louis, MO | collected 2010-08-02 | reverse complement strand
ATTGTAGCTATCGTTTTTGTAATATTTGGTTTTTTAAAAAATAAAACATACTATGAAGATGTGTCTCTAGAATTCTACTCTATAGATACGCAAGGAAAATATATCCCTCAGAATATTTATGATGAAATAGCATTAGATGAAAGTCCCACAAAAATTGTTCTAGTTTCCCCTGCAAACGTGCCCATGAAAGTTGACATCATGAAATTTAAAGATATGAAAAACGATAGGGAACTTATATATAAATCTATGGGTTACTCTAAAACTATTGAGCCTGGTGATGCACTAAAAATTGCCTATACAGAAAGTGAAGGGATTCCTAATTATCAACTTCATATTTCAACAGAATATGGCGAAACAGATGTACCATTGATCTATAACGGAAGATACAACAATATAAATAAAACAAAAATAAAAGCTACTAGAAAAGTTATACCATATTTTTTAGACAAAATATTGAGTTAACTATGTACCGCCCCTCATCGAGGGACTTTTTTTAATATGATAGTACTTGACCTGGATAAATCAAGTTAGGATTTGATAATCCATTGCGCTGTGCCAGCGCTTGATACGTTGTGCCTACCTTAGATGCGATTGATGATAAATTATCGCCTGATCGAACAGTATATGTTCTAGTAGTGCTTGCTGTTCCGTTCGTTTTTAGAACTTGTCCAGCATAGATCATATTCGGATTGCTTAGTCCATTTAACGAAGCAAGTGCTTGATACGTTGTTCCATATTTTGTAGCAATTGAAGATAGTGTTTCTCCATATTGAACGACATGGGTTTGAATAGCAGCTGATGGTTTGTCTGGAACAGTTGTAGAATCTGGCAAGATTTCTACATTTGATTTTTCAATCCGAGATAAAATATTTGCAAGTAAAACTTTATTGCCATTTACCTGTTGAACCTTGTAGCTTTCTCCTTTTACCCATTGTGGGATCGCTTCTCCAGTTGCCCAGTTTTTCGCTGAGAAATTCACTTTCACAGTGTCGCCCACTTTAATTTCTGATTTTGGCGTATCATTAGCTTCTTCACCTGCATCCGTTGCTGGAGTGTCTGTTACTGGTTTGTCTGAACCTGTATAACCATTGTCTGTAATACCAGTTAAATCGATATTACCATCTAATCCACCAGCAATATAAGTTGAGGTAAATTGATAGATACCGATACCGTCCAGCGATGGAAAAATATTCCAGTTAGGAGTTGGCGTTACATTATAATCAGGATAAGCAGAGATCCATAGCGAATCTGGAAACTCTTTGATTACTTGCTGATAATAAGCATTTGCCAATAAGAATGGCTTACCTGAATAAAGCATTGGAGTATAGCCTGCTGCTTTAATTCGACGCATACCATAAAGAATGGCATCCGTATTTGCTTGTTTATTAGAAGATGCCCCACCTTCAAAATCAATCGCTACAATTGATCCTTTAGGCGTTTGAATCTTTGGCAAGAAATAATCCATCGTTTGTTTAGCAATCGCTTGAGACCCCCACACATCCCACCAAATGTAGGTATGCACTCGTTTACCTTGAGCAATTGCAGAAGCAACTTGTGTGGAGTAGGTCCATTGGTCATATAAACCAGCTCCGTTATAACCACCAATTTGTGCAATAGCAAATTTATCATGAGCGTACCCAAATCTTCCGTTCTCCCCTTGATAAATCGACCAATCCACGCCCTGGTCATTTTCTGCAGCGAACCCATTAATTGGCAATAAAAAAAGAGCCGTTAACAGGCTCATCGCAGTAATAGTAATTTTCTTTTTCATTTGTTTCCTCCTATTTTTTCAAATTATAAGCCGACACACCAGTGATAACACCTAAAAATGTTGCTACTGCATTGATAGTGAGTACTGTCATATCTGTTCCATTCCATCCATATGCTTTTCCTAACATGGCTACTAAAGCAGATGCAGCTGGCAATACTGTTAAAACTGTCCATTTAATGACTTGATAATACTTATCGGGTAAAATCATTTCTTCTCACCTCCTTTACAATTTAGTCAAGAAATAGCCAATGATCGTAATGCCTAAACCAATCATGTAACCCCACGACCGTTTATTATTGGCTTTCATTTCTTTGATGTCTTCTGCATTATTAAGCGCAATAGAATATACCTGATCCGCTCTATCTTTTGCACTTTCCGCTTTTTCACGTAATAATTCGTAATTATCCAGTTTCGTTTCAATACGCACTAAACGTTCTACAACATCTTGTATTGCTTCGTCTTTCAACCAACTAGCCTCCTTTCATTGCAAAATAAAAAAAGTACTCGATTGAGTACGCTAGTAGCAGTTTTTAATTAATTGGAAATTTTATAATTCCATAATGTGTAATTTGTGTATTCTCGCGCTTGTCAAAGATTTCCCAGAAGCCATTCCTAGACCAATTGAAAATTTATCGCCAACTTTAGCATTCATACAATACATAGATACACTCAATTCAGTTCTAAACCAAAAGTTAGCGCCACTTGCAATACCCATACCGTAACCTGTATCCCATGTTTGAGTTTGATTAGTATCCTTCCACATGTTGATATAAACATACGTACCCCATTGATCAGCAAATTCTACCATAGTTTGTACATCAACTAAAATACTGCACTCTCTAGTAAATGTTGCTTCCCAACGATCAGCATTCCACTCTAAAGGACTTTCATTCATAGCAACATTTAGTTTTGTACCAATGGTTAACCTTTCTTCACTTACTCTAAATCTAGAATTTGCGTTTGCTGGTCTCAATTCAGTGTCACCGCTAAACCACGCCTCATATTTCACTGGTTTTTGCATTTTAGTCAACTGCGAATTAATCTCCGATACTTTCCCATCGGTATAATTATTTGCTTTACCTGTGATTTTAGAAATTTTAACATCTGTAGCAAGATTGTCTTCGACATATTCTGGCGCTAGATCCCAAACGTAATCTTTTGGATTGTTTGAGTCTCGCATGCCGATTCCTCGGTATTTATATTGCTCAATATTCGGTGTTCTGGTATCACCTTTTTCGATCTTGAGCCAGTCAATTTGAACAGCACCATTTGTCACAGTGGTAGGCATTTGCCATAAACCTACTCTAAGTAAATTTGACGCTCCAGTAGCATTTCTAGCTTTAAAAGTGGCGCTCCACACATCTGCTACTCCTTCCACAGGATGTAAAGTTGCTTGGAAATTAACTGAATCTCCGTAGTATAATTGAAATTCTTTATTAGCTGGCTTAGTCCCTTTTAAAGATACCGTATAAGTTTCACCTATTATTAATTCTTCTAAAATATCAAACCCAGAAATAGGATTATTTGATGTTTTAATTGGGAACTGCTCATTCGTTACCAAATTCTCACCCAAAGCCACCTTACTCAAATAATACGGTGCATCGAGTAGATTTGGCTGGTAAGGCGTGGCTGTTGGACCTTCTTCGATTTTGATGTTATAGCCTAAATAAACTGTACATGCACCAGCTGAATCATTAAACCACAAAGATATTTTAGACTCTTCTGTAGTCACAAAATTAGCAGCTGTAGTAAACGTAACGCTATAGGTCGTTCTATTGGTACCCACAGGTTTGTTTATAAGCGCCCAAACAGACCTTACTTCTGTTCCCTCTCTTAATCGAATATTACAAGATATCGCGCCAGATGGCACTTCCATATCCGCCCATATATCAACGCTGAGAGTATAAGTTTTGTTTGGTAACAATGTGCGGAGGTTTAATAGTTTTCCAGCCGGAGGCGCATCTACAGTTCTTGTAACCGCAATGTGGTCTACTTCATCTTTAGCAGTGTAACCAGTTTGAGAGCCATTGTTGTAGAAATCATTAAAACCTACATTAGGCGCAATATTCGGATTCCCCGAATAATCATAGTCCCCGAAGTCGATGCTGTTACTGTACATCACTTGCAGGTTACCTAACTTAGAAATTTCTTCTTTCAGAGCATCTAACTTTTCTTGTAGTGTTTTAGCTTGACCAGTTAAATCAGTAATCTGTTGATTTAAGCTGTCCACTCTACCTTTGATTCCAGCCATAAAAGCATCAAAAGTTTCGTTATACTTTCGAATCAACTCTTCCAATTGCGAAACATATTCGTCAGCTTGACCTTGCAAAATGTCAGACACTCCTAGTGAGAAAAAAATGATATCTTGCGTCGTTAAAATTTGATCGTCTTTTCTATATTCTACGTAGCAGTGTTTATAATATCCTGCTTCACTCATAAATGTGCCATCAAGAGAAAATGTGACTTCTTCGCTAGTTATACTAGTAGCGACACTATCTACGTAACGGTTAGATGGTGTTGTTCCTTTTAATGTAAAGGTTCCGCCACTCGTATCCATCTGCAAGCCATTTAAAAACGGTTTAACAGTCACCGTAATCCCTTTATCACCTTGACGAGCCATAATAGCTTTGGTGTAGTTTAATTCTTTGCTGAAATCTAAAGCCAAATTATATAAACTGCTAGCCATTTATATACCTCCTTGCTAAAATTTGTTTTGGTCGTATTCGTGTACATTATAATCATGGTCATCAAGTTCTAAACGTTGGTGTTCAAAGCCTTTTCTGTGCGCTACTAGATTCCATGAAAACAAAACATTAGGCGTATCAGTTTCAATCACAAAATACTCTGGTGTAGTTTCTGTTACTGCGAACTGACATAATTTATTAGGTGTTAAGAATACATGATACAAACCAAGCGTAACGGTTTCTGCATAAATAGGGTCAATTGGCACATTAACAATGCAATCTTTTCCTACTAAAGCTTCCCCATAATCAGCAAAATAATTTTCTGGTGTTTCATAGGCATTTAATAGTCTTTGACCATAATGTTCTGTAGAGACACTGGCGTTTTTAGTACCACCAGTAACACTGAAACCTGTAGAACGAACCATAGCTATTGTTACTTTTCCATTATACTTGTGGGATAACTCAACCCCTATATTATGATAACCATTAACATTTGCCATGTTCGATGGTACACCAGTACCATCACTTCTACTACCCGCCATCAAATCAAATGATGTAGACGTATTAACACCAAATGTACCATCATTAAAACTAAGTAAATACGCTGGAAATCTTGCATCACCCTTACTAACGGTAAACCCTTGTGCTTTATCTAATAATTGGAATCTGATATTTGACGTTGTTGTACTTCCACTGGTAAAGTTTTCTGGTTTTTGTTTAAAATATACAACCCCATCACTGTTTCTTTTCCAAGAAATATCCCCATTTTTGATTTCTGTAGTAAAATTTGTACCTTTACTGGTTATTACACCACCTGTAATTGTAGAACCTTTAATCGTTACCCCTTCAATATTAATAGCCTTTAATACACCAGACGTAATAAAACTAGCGTTAAATACGCCATCTAACGTCCATGCCGTTTCATATGTTCCATTAATGCCAGTTTTAGAGAAACCAATACCAGCGTTGTTGATTTGTAAAACATTCCTTGCGGTATTCTTATCTGGCGTGTCCATAATCAAAATACGACTAGGTGCTTCTTTAGGATCTAATAAAACATACCCACCATCTTGGCCAGTAATTATATCAGTTTGATGATCTACAATATCATTGATTAAATCACTGATTTCGCCACCATTTTTCAATTGATCAATGGCATCATTAATCAAATTGCTTACATTATTCTCTGTATTTTCTAAGAAGTTTGTTTTGACGTTTCCTACAACTAATTTATCGTATGAGTTAGTTAAAACATTAAACGTATATTCCACAATTCTTGCTGACATATTCACTTTTAACTGTGGATGATACACATCTACTCCGTCACCCATCGAAACTTTTTCCAGATCAACAAATTTTTCATAACCTCTTTGATGTCTCAATGGTACTAATTCAATCGAACCACTCACTTGTGGTTTTTGTTTATCTATGTTTGTTTTCAACCAGTCTTTAGCAACTTCCCTTAATGTGGCTACATCAGTCGCTTTGTCTTTAAAATCAACAAAAGAAACATATCCAGCAGGATAATCATCCACGTAATCCGTGAAAATAACTTCTTCTGGTAGAGTGATCTCGTCTTCTCCTTCTGAAGAACTGCTAATGAATGGATAAACTCCAACTAAAACGCTTTGAGCATCTATCTCTAAGTCAAGACCAGTTAAGTTTTTAGTATAAATCGCTTTGATTTTATGATCCGTGCCTAGCCTTTTTTCATGACGTAATGTGTTATTATCTTTTAGAAATTCCCCATGAAATCGATCTAGAATAGATCCCTCTTTTCCACCAAAGAATTCTAAAAAATTCGCCTTTTCTATCTTCACATTAGCAAGCGTATCTACTAATGACGAGAAAGAAAACTGTGAAGGAATAACTGGTTTCGCTAAAGTTTTTGCGTTTTGCCATGCCTGACTAGCAGTGATCTTTTCTGTTCCACTGTCATATTTATTCAACACCGATTTTCTTATATCATTGAAAATAGGTTCAGCTTTTACTTCTATCGTATTGCCTATTACAGAAGTCTTTGCATAATAAATCCGTAGACGCTGTTTTGCTCGATTTTCATCTACATAACACTGAATAATACGTCCTTCTACAATCAAATCTGCATTAGTTCCGCTTATTGGATAAGTACCCTGAAATATCTCGGCTCCGTTTAATTTATTGCTAACAGTAGCTGTTAACCAGTCTGACAAAGCGCCTAAACCTTGCGTATCATATAAATGTTCAGCTAAATTATTCGCGTCGTTTTTATCGTAAATAGTTATTAAATTATCGATCATCTATTTCACCTACCTTAACCCATTACGATAAATTTGTATTTTGCTCAAACCAGTACAATTAAAATAATTAATATCCACTTGCAATGTCGGATATTGCATGGTCTTCATTTTGTTGGACCGATCTAAAATATCTCCGTCCGATTGCTCTTCGTAGCAAAGCATCAAATCACTATCAATGACTACGTCAGTTCCTACTACTAAGCCTTCAAAACTAAACACATAATCATTTAAGATGAACTGGCATGAAGTAGCTGAAGGAGTGATGATAATCTTTGGAAAACTTTCTTCTAAACTATTATTCAGCAAACTAAATGACTGTGGTTTATCTACAGTTATAGGTACATCTTCTTGAACTCTTGCGAATGGTTTCGCAGTAATATTTACATCGAACTCTCCCCATTCAACAATATCGTTTTCTGCATCCCCAATATCGATAGTCTGGATAACATAATAGACGTTGGGATCATCAGAGAATTCTAATTTCTTTGCATAATTTAACCAATGACGCATGATATAAAACGATTGCTTGAACGCTTGATGGTCTTCCACATCCTCTAAATAGTTATAGTGCAATGTAAACGACATGTCTTCAAACGAGTAATCTTGTACTAAGCCACCTAGCCTTCCTAAAACAGAAGTTTCAACTCTCTGTCTTTTTGGAGAAGGTATGGTTGGTCTTTCAGCTAAAGCCAATTTATGCAAATAATCAGGAAATCCATCGATTATAGAATGTATACAATCAGTCATTTTTTCACATCCTTTTTAATACTAAAAAAACAGGAGAAATACTCTCCTGTTTAACGCCATGCCGAAGCATTATCATTTTGAACTTTTGTAATGCTATCAATGATTTGTTGAGTTGTTTGCTTCATAGTAACCTCATCTGCGTTACCATCAATTGTGAAATTGAATTCGTAATTGTTCACAGGTTGAATCGTTTGTGCCCTAGATGAAACTGAGGTGCTACTCAAGATACGATCACCAATTTCTTGCAGCACAGATCTCTTCAAAGGTAAAACTGCTTCAGGCCCTGCTTCACCGACACCGATAATATTCGGAGAATTAAACACACTACCTTTCGCATACCAATCAACACCCAACGTTGGGATTTTTCCCTTCAATGGATTGAATTCCCCACTCAATTTAAAATGTGGTAACGGAATATGTGGTATCGAAATATTCAAATTATCGAAAATACCACTGATTTTATCTCTAATCCAATCAATCGGAGCGCTAACAGTCTTTTTGATACCTTCCCAAATGTTAGCAATTGTACTTTTAACATTATTGAATATGTCGGAAACAATACCTGTTAGATTGGACCAACCGCTTGAAATTGCATTTTTTCCATCGTTTACTGTAGAGCTAATAGTGCTTGTAATTCCATTCCAAAGATTCCAAGCAGTATTTTTGATACCGTTCCAAATTCCGCTAATCCATGAAGATATACTATTCCAAACACTTTGAATGGCACTTTTAGCTGCATTTATAGCATTACTTATACTGCTAGTCACACTATTCCAGATATTTGATGCTGTAGAGCTGATTGAATTCCAAATTCCGCCTAACCAACTAGATACAGTTGACCAAACATTTTGAATTACTGTAGCAGCTGCTTGTACCAAACTAGTGATTGTATTCTTGATACTGTTCCAAATACTAGAAGTTGTTGCACTAATTGAATTCCAAATATTTGAAGCCGTAGTACTAATGGATGTCCATATACCATTCCACCATGCCACTACTGGATCAAATATAGTATGGAATGTAGTTACAATTCCATTCCAAGCGATGCTTACCCATTGTGTCATAGTATCCCAAGTGTTTTTAAGGAAATCAGAAATAGGTGTCCAAACAGCTTGCCAAGCTGCGCCTAATAACTGTCCAGCTACATCAAAGATACCCACGATAATATTAATACCAGCTTGAATCAATGACGTTATTAATGTCCATGGTATTTGAACAATTCCTACAATGTCTGCCCAAATAATCGACCATACTTCTTTGACTCCGTTCCAAATATTTGAAACCCAATCAACGAATGCTTGCCAAGTCTCTTGGACTCCTTGCCAGATGTTGGAAGCTCCTTCAACTAATCCGCTCCATAACTCTCCAAACCAATCAGAAACTCCTTGCCAAATTTCTTGAACCCAATCTACAAATCCAGACCAGGTTTCTTTGACTCCATCCCAAACTGATGAGGCACCTTCTTTTATGCTTTCCCAAGTACCACCCAACCAATCAGTGAATTTACTCCATATTCCCTTAAACCAGTCAGTAATTGCGCCCCAGTTTTTTATAATTGCTATAACTCCAGCAATAGCAGTAATAACTGCTCCTATTATTAATGTAGTAGGACCACCTAGAGCCATGAAGCCAACTATTATTGGCATTAATAAAGTAAATGCAGCAGTCAATCCGCCAATCGCTACGGCATAATCATGTACTGGTTGTGGAAGATTATTAAACGCATCAGCCATCTTTCCTAGAAAATCAATTACTGGTTCGAGTGCATCTATGATTGTGTTGCCTATAGGAGCTAATGAATCCTTTAATTCAGCTATTTTCCCGTTCAACTCTTGTAACGGAGTAGTAGAATCTTCATTCATTTTTTGTGCAGATCCACTAACATCATCAAATGTATGGTTAACATCAGTCAAAGATTGGACAACTTTCATCGCGTTATCTTCGCCAAGTGCAGACCAAATTGTAGAAGCTTTATTTAATTGGTCGTATTGACCATCCATATTGCTAAAATCTTGAATCATGGAATTAATAACGTCTTTTTGTGTTCCTCCGCCATTTTTCCACTCTTCAAAAGCTTTTCTAGTACTTTCACTAAACATATCCATGTTTTGCTCAAATCGACCATCTGTTAACGATATTCCCATTTCCTTAACTAAGTCATTGACTTTATCAAGGTTATAAGCACCCGCATCTAAACCATTTTGAAGCATTCCGAACGTTTCATCAGCTGAATATCCCATTTGACTCCATAATTGGCTATATTCTGCCATATTGTCGCCTAATTCGTGCGTTTTATCTAAACCGTTTTGAGTACCCGAAACCATTAAATCCATTGCATCTTGAGCACTCAAGCCGAAATTGACCATTAAGCCATTTACACCACGTAACGTTTCATCCATATCAGCGCCCATGGTGTTTTCTAGGACCATAGCTTGTTCCGTGATATTTTGTAAATCTTGATTATTTAAATCGCCTAAATTACGCTTTACCAAAATCAATGCATCTGTGGACTGATCTAACGATTCTCCAAAACCTTTATAATAAATGTCTCTGGCTACATTCGTTAATTCTTCAGCCTCTTGTTTAGTCAAACCAAAATTAGCTTGTATCTTACTCTGGGAACTACCTACACTGTTAGCTGAGTCCACTGCTTGTTTCCCTAATTCTGTAAGCTTATCGCCAATGTCGCTTAAAACGTCAGAAGCTTCCATTAAATTATTCATATCTATTTTGCTTCCGATATCGTCCAAGTTAGTTGTATCTACATTTTTAGCAGCTTGTCCTAACTCTTCAAATTCACGTTCAGCATCATTAAGCTTCGCCTCCATCTGCATTGCTTCTGTGGATGTAGCGCCAAACTCAGACTGTGTAGCTTCTAACTGTCGTCTCAGGATATCTATCGTTTTCTCTGCATTTTCAGATTGTTGAGAAACATATTCTTGGGCTTTCGCTAATTTCTCGGATTCAGAAGCTGATTGACCAGCAGTTACTTGCCATTTTTTGTATTCGGATTCAATCAGAGAAGCACTAGCTTGAACATTTTTTTGTTCACTATCCAACTGTTGCATTGTAGACTCGTACGTCTGTATTTCGCCTTTTGCTTGAGCTAGTGCATTACTCGTTTTATCAATTTCGTTTGACAAACGTTGTTGCGCTGTTTGTTGGTTAATCAGTTCTCTCTCAAGTTTCTGAACTTCGGTGGAATTTTCTCCATAATATTTTTTGGCATTGGCTAAACGTTGGCTAGTTACTTCAACTTTTTGGCTTTGTAATTCATACTGCTTTTCTAAAGAAGATAATTTACTTCCTAACTTGTCTGATTCAGAACCAGTCTGTTGTAATTGAGCTTGTTCTAGTTTTAATTCTGCTCTATTTTTAGTTAATTCAGCACTGATTTCTTTTAACGTAGATTTCAATCCGTCATCGTTAGCTATGAAAGTTACTTCTGCTTCTGTTCTCTTTTTAGCCATTTTTTACCTCCTTTCTTTAGTTTTTCTGAGATTGGTTTATTGCATAGTTTTTCCATCCTTCATAAGCACTCTTGTTGTAAGCCATTTGCAAAATGTCATCTAAACAGATATCGCTTAAAACCAAATCTGAAGGCATAGAAAAAACGTCGGTCAACATCGAATAGACATCGACCCACGTTTCAACTAAGAGCTTTGGCATTTTTACTTTTGAAGCTTTTTTTCCTTATTTGCTTTTTCAAATTCTTTTTGATAAGCATCGCGTGCTTGTTTGAACATCATCAATTGATAAATATAGCTGGCAGTAGCCATATCAAAATCCCATTTATCGATAAATTCATCGAATGAAATATAATCAGTCATGTTCGCTTGGCGGTAAGCAATATACACAGCCTTTGCACCTTGAATAACAGAAATATCCATGGATCCTTTTCCCACAGTCATTTTTGCAAACTCGTCTGTGTTAAAATCTCTATTGATCATCAATAATTTCTTGATATTCAGTTTAGGTTCTAAATTCAAAATTGTTCCATCGTTTAGTTCAATTTTTGAGTAATCTTCGTTCATTTTGCTACCTCCGTTTTATATTTAAGCTTGTGTCGTTGTAGTAGTGGTTGTTGAACTCTTTTTAATCACATCAGCAGATAGATTCGTCATCCATTGATCTGTTAAGTCTTCTTCAAGTTCTGCAACAATTGCTTCATGATAGAATTTACCAAATTCATCTTGCATAACTTTTGTTTCTAGTTCTAACGCAGCTACTTCATCCGCACCATTTTCAATAGAGAATGTTAATCCTGTATTCGAAGTGCATGCTAACATACCAACTAACTTGCTATTTTCTTCGAAGTCATCCACGATCTCTGCAGCAAGTGAGAAATCTTCGCCTACGGAATCAGGACCGTAAGAGTAAATACCTGGTTTAATACGCTCATCTTGTCTCAATCCATTGAAACGTCGATAAACTTCCATTGGTACATGTGCAGTAATTGTTACCGTCATATTGATTGGTTTAGCTTTTGATTTTACTTCTGTCGCTCCACATTTTTTAACCACCGTTTGCATTTCTGTTTCGCCATCTAATTGTCCGTTACAATCTGTTGCGATTGCATTTTCTGCGTTCTTAAAATTAAAAGCAATTCGTTTGATACTCACGTTATCGAACGTTGTTACTACAGTTGTTGTTTTAGCCATTATTGTTCCTCCTATTTATTTAATTTATCGAATTGACGAATCAGAAGTTCTGTAATCGGATCAAGTGCAAGACCTAATCCTCTTCTCATGAATTCGTCTGGCTGATTTCTTTTAGAAGTACCTATCCCCAAATCAGGATATTTTAAATACTCAAATTTTCTTGTAGGTCTAATGATGAAACCCAAATTAATATATTGAGTCTTAAGTGGACGACTATTTTTTGCGTGTTGGTGTCCTCTTCTTAAATCTGCTTCAGAAACAGGAATTTTTTCCGTAATCCTATCCACTGCAATATTTGAACCTTTTGATTTCAATGCTTCGTTAATCAGTCGTTCGCTCTCGCTTGAATAGCGTTCCATCCGCACAAGAAGTTCATCATGTCCATTTATTTTTAGCTCCCAACTATTTTTAGCCATGACAATCACTCTTCAATAATCGTCTAAACGTAAATACCAATTGATCGATATAGCGATCTTGATTTTCTAGTTTTAAATGGTTGGGATCCATTCTCTGAAAACGAATCGAACGATTTTGAATCAATGAAATAATATCTAGTGAATCTCCTGTTAAATCCTCTCTATTTTCTGAATAGAAAGTTAGATATAGATTTTGACCCACGCTATATTTTGGTTCAGTGATCATTTCTATTTCTCCTGTTTCGAGAATGAAGTAATTAAAATCATCAGGTAGCTCATCCTCGCCAACAGAGTCTTGAAAGAGTTTTAGCTTAAAATGTTCTTCTAAGGAAGTTTTGATAGCAGAAATTTGCTTATTTAAACGTTCTTTTTCTTTAGAATTATCAATCACCATATTCACCCACACTTTCAAGATAAAAATAGATATAAAAATTATCGTAATCGGCATAGATAACGTTGTAACGCATACTATTGATTACGATAAAATATTGATCTTTATTAAATTTCTTGGCGATTGGATGAAATGGAGTCTTTACTTTCTTAGTTAATTTCGACCCCATCGCATCCATAGCTGTTATATCGCTATCTCTCATGGAAAGATTTCTAAATTTTAAAGAAGTGATTTCTGTATCTTCTACACCAATCTTTTTTCCTAATTCATTTCTTTTTGTGGTTTGCGTCAAAATCTTTAACCATCCATCGTTGAACGTTTCTTCGAGTCTACGATTATTCGCCATTCCCATCACCTGCAATATATTCTTGTAGCGCATAATGTTGAATGAAACCTAATAACTCACTAGCGAAATTTTGTTCAAACTCATCTAAAGCACGATTCCAGTCGTATCTACATCTTTCGATTAGCAATCCGTATTCTAAGCTTTCAGGAGAAAAAGAAAGAGTTGTACTCACTTTACTTTGAAGATAAACGGCATTTTTAGCTATCATCTTTTTAATTGACTCATCTTCTTCATTCCAGGTAACGTAAATATTATCCTTCACAGCTGTTAGCAATTCTTCAGTCACTTGTTCAGGCGTCATCTAACCACCGCCTTAATTGCTTTAACATATGCGTAAGAGCATTTTTTCTTATTTACAAATGATAAATCTTCATCAAAAGGTGTGGAAGTCACGTATCTCCCTTTGAAAAATAAATCTTCATCATTTGTTGTTACTCCAGCATTATGCAAGATTTTTACTTCTTTAACTTTTTCTATTGGGTCAGTAGCAAAACAAAAGTCTAATTCCTCGTGAACTTTAGGACCAATATTGAAATACATCATGTTCCAAAGCTGTGCCCACATCTCGGCTGTCCAGATTTGTATATTTGTTTTTTGCCCTCTAAGGTAGCGATATAGCCGATTAGAATCTAGATAAACCTTTTTCCAATAATTAGCTTTAGGACGGTTAATAACCCACTGTGCGCCTCCTGAATTAGTGTTTATAGTTTCCAAAGATTCTACTGTTACATTTACAATGTTTGCCATATCTTTTAGAATATTTTCTCCGTTTTCACAGCCTCTAATATAATCAAGACTTAGATAACTACAGCAGTCGCTACAATACCAAACATCCTCTTTAGAAGGCAATCTACGCAAATTAATTTTCTTATTGAAAATGACATCCGAATCGATATAGAAATATCGGTCATCCTCACGCGAATGATCTTCTTCTAAATATTTCCACCATAAATATGGTTTAATCGAAGGAATATACTCTTTGTCGTCCCGCAGATCATCGTACACATGAACTTCAACGCCATATTCCTTCTCAAAAAAACTAGGAATCTGATCATCGTGTCTGCTGAAAAGCAATACGATATCTTTGATTCCTAGTTTCTTCAGATTAGTTAAACAAACTTCAAGCTCCCATTTAAACCGATTGATTGCCGGCTGACAAAGAATATACTTCATTCTGATCACCTACGCTTGTGTTGTAGTTGTTGTGGTTGTTGGTTTTGTAGTTGTAGTAGTAGTTCCCAAAGCGCTAATATCTAATACAATGAAACTATCGTTACGTTTAGGTTGACCGTTTGCATATTGTTTAGCTAGATAAATGCGTTCGTCTTCAACAAAATGGTATTCATCTGAAGCTTCAATTTTTAGTGTAGATCCTACACCCATGAAGTAATCTGAGGCTACCCCAATAACTGCTTTTCCTTCTGGCACAGCCGTTGACTGCAAATCTGAAACTGGTACTGGCAATACTTGTACGTATTCTCCATTAGCAGTTAGTACAGTCTTAGCTGGGAATACTTTAGACCAGTAATCAGTTGGATTCACAATTAGGACCACATCAGAAGGATTCACATTACGATAAATCGGATCATTCACACCTTCGATATTGAATTTTGATAGTCGCGCCATCAAACCGCCCATAGTTACAGCATTTAAAGCTGTAATAGGTTCTGCTTTTTTTTCAGCATATTCTCCGCTAGTTTGTTTGCTCATGTCACGCATCATTCCGACTGGCATATCTTTACCAGTACCATCAACAATTGCTTGTTCTAATGCAATTCTCAATGATTCTACTAAAACAGTACGGACATAACGATCTAACCATACTGGACCTAAATCAAGCATTGCCTTACATACAGGAATATAACCTGATAGCTTGAACTGCTTCATGTTAATTACATCAAAGCCATTATCTAAAACTTTTTTAACAGCTTCGCAAAGTTTACCCCACCATGCTGGATTGACTCCACGTGACACAATCCATTCTGTTACACCAGTTGTGTTAACAAAAGTAATTTTTTGCAATAGTGGATGAGATTGTTCTAAATCTTCAAATACACGTTCAAATACAGTAGCTGGCACTAATTCTTCGACCCCTGCAAAACCTTCGTTTTTCACTACTTCGTTATAGAATTTTGTTTCTTGTGTAGTTAATACACGCTGACCACGGTTCATTAATACTAATTGATCTTGATTTTTTGCTGTTGCTTCTTCTAAAATTTTATCCTGAATTTCCTTAGATAAGCTTACCATAGCTGCGCTAAAAGATTCTTCGTTACCATCTTTAAAAGCTTTCATCAATTGGTCGCTTGCAGCTGTTACACCTTTTAAATTTTTAATTGTCATTATTTTGCATCTCCTTGTCCAAATGTTTTATTTAATGCTGCTGTAAATGCAGCAATTTTTTCTGCTCTTTTTTCTTTAACGTCATTCAAAATTTCTTCAACGCTTTGTTCTTTTTTAGCTTCAGTACCTGAGCTATTTTCTGCATCGATAATTTCATCGACCAATCCATAACTCAAAGCTGTTTCTGCATCCATAAACGATTCTTTTTCAAGAAGTTCTTGCAATGCTTCATCTGTGCCATTGAATCGTGTTTTATATGAAGCCTTTACCGATTTATCAATTGATTCCAGTTGGTCAGCAATCGTACGGAAGTCATCGACATTTCCTTCTCCGTATGTGGAAGCGCGGTGAATCATCAATTGTGCATTGTTGTAGATTTTTATAGTATCGCCAGCCATTGCGATAATTGAAGCAGCACTAGCGGCTAAGCCGTTAATCACAACGTTAACTTTTGCTTTATTTGACTTAAGTAAGTTCCCAATAGCAATCCCTTGAAATACGTCTCCACCGTTTGAATTAATTACTACTTCAATTTCTTCTTGATCACCTAGACTATCCAAAATATTTTTGATTCCCTTGTCAGTATTCCCTTCAAAGAACCAACTAGAACCAATAAATCCCTGAATAAAAATTTGCGGTACTGCGCCTTCATTCTTTACTGCTAGAAATGTTTTCATTGTCGTCATTCGCCTCACCTCCTTTCGATACTTGTTGATTGTTTTTAGTTATAAATATTTCATCTGCCATCGCCTTATCAGAGCGATCATTTCCAACGCGTTCTCTTCCTTCGTTGATTGTAAATACCCCATTTCTAATGCCTACATCAATAGCGTCAACCAAATCTTTGAAGCTAGTAATCTTGATCATAGTTGTATCCACACGTACAAAATTCCCTGACAAGTATTCTTCTACTTCATAGAGACTAGCGTTAAACGCATCCTGAATAAGTTCAGCAATCGGTATGATTTCAAACATTAAAAAAGCGTCCACTTGATCCGATAATCCACTCATGTCTCCCTTTAGTAGGTTTTTCGGAACGTGAAACGCTGCTGCTGTCATCTCAAAGATGTCGTCTATTAAGTTTTTTATATCTCTTGAATTGCTTTGAAAGTTTCCGCTGAAATCTTCTAATTTGTACTCATTTTGTAATTGAAATACCGCACCTGCATTATCAGCTTCCATAAAAGCCTTAAATTGTGATGTCATCATTTTATTGATTTGATCTTGTGTTGTATTGTCTTGCGCTCGGAATAAATTCCCTTTCAGTACGTATCTACGAGCGTTAGAACGCTTGTAAACATTCATGGCACTAGAAATGAGTTTCCCATACGCTTGATAATACGCATCGACTAGTTGCCTAATTTGTTGATCTGCGTATTTTATATAGATAACATCACTTTCTAGAAATTCTCTATCAAGGACTATGTTGTTAATTTGCACTTGAGAAAACACATCATCTTTTAATGCATACTCTGTGACATCCCAACTATCCGCAATAAATATTTCGCTAGAATTATTAGACGGAGAAACGATCAATACTTCATTGTAGAATATTAATCTCCTGATCAGTTTTTTTCTAAATTCTGTTGCATTATTTTTCTTATTAGGAGCTACATTCAGCCTATAGTAAAGATCATTCTTTTTATTTTTCCCATCTTCATATGACTTGAATTCCGCTTTGCTCATCGCATTTGCAATCAAATCAATACAAGTTTCAATTGCAAATTTTCGATACACAAAATCAACTTGCAATTTACAAAAATATTCTTCTAAAGGAACTGTTGCTTTTTTTGTGAAGTATCCTACCGCCTTTTGAAAAATCCCCACTTTCTCACCTCCTTTCAAGTTAGAATACTAGAGGAGTAAATCCAGTTCCTGTATTTTCTACTGAGCTATTTGTGACTGTTACAGGAGCAGAATCATAAATATCATCTAAAAAATTCAAACCATGAAGGAATGAAAAAAAGCCATCCGTTTTTCTAGTTTCAGGTTCTATTTTTTCATAGCGTATATTTCCATTAGAAATATGCTCTTCATATACATTCATGCAATACCAACGCATAATCGCATCGTCACCAAAAAATAAACGCTGATTAATAAAAAGGTCATCAACCAGATCTTTTAACATACCATGTGTAACAGATCCGCTTCGAACAATTTCCACAGTAAAACCTGCTTCTTCTAAAGCGGGCTTCAATATTTTTGCACGGTACATATCCATAGCGATTTTTTTAATATAATATTTATTACTCATTTCAAGAAACCAACCTACAATATAATCAGCTTCTATATTTTTTCCATGAACGATCTGTGATTTTCCTTGATCTATAGAAATATCTATAACCTCTCGTTTGATGTTTTGTAATCGAAGGGCTGATTCGTGGATAAAAGTATGTTGTGTAAAATAAACATCTTTATCATATTTTCCTAGCAACCCAACGCTGGCAAAATCTCGTCTATCAGCAAAATCGACTGTTCCTATCACTTCATCCATTTTTTCAGGAAATTCTTTTTCTTTCGTATGCAGAACATCATCATATGAAGCAACAGCAAATCGTGTATCTTCCATAGGTCTGTTCATTCGTTTGGTCATGAACGTAAGTCTTAAACCAGCATTACGTTGCATTTGAGAGTATTCTTGAAACATTTTCCGTTTTAAATCTGCATTGTAATTAATAGTTGGACAAGCTTTTTCCCACATGTCGGGATCATCAACTTCATTATCGTTATCCAAGCGACAAATAAATGGAAACAAACTAGAAAATTCTGCTCCATCCTTGTCAATTCCAAGTTCTCCAGAAAGAATCATTTTTGATTCTTCTATAATGTCATCAAGCGGACCACCACGAACATGACCATTAGTTGTATCATAAAATTCTCTATAATCTCGAATTTTACCACCACCAGAAGTAGCCACATTTATCATTGAATAATCTTCATTTTCGTGAATTTCATCAAAGCGGTTTGCACCTGGTCGCTTCCCATCTTTTGTTCTAGCATTTGCCGTGTTATAACGAAGTTTGCTGTTTGTAGCGATATTTTGAATAACTTCCTTCGTAGCTTTAAATACTTTTTTATCTAAATCAGGATGATCTTTAATTACTTTAAATACATCATCAAAACTAGTCTTTGCTTGGCTTTCATTATTGGCATAGATATCAATATCATAATTTTTAATACCGTGTTTAGCGGTTAGTAGAAAGAAGTTGTTCCAAGAAGCAAAACCAGTTTTACCATTACCACGTCCCATTAATGAAAGATATCTATTGAACACTAGTGTTTTATCTTTTTTCCATCGAACACCATAAATAAAACATTGTAGAAATTTTTCCCACGGAATTAATTCGAATGGAAAGTATTGTGCTGGTATATTGATTGAATCCTCTACCATCTGCTTATCGAAGTAAATATCTTCTCTAGTAAAGACTCTTTCTTCTAGATAATTTTTTAGCAATAATTGCTCTTTGCATACCTTGATAGTGCCTTCTTCTATAGCTTTGAACCAATTTTCAATATGCTTATAACTCAGGAATTGATTCATTTGCTTCACCTACCAATTCAGGAGTAATGGCAAGTTTATCCAACATCAATCCCATTTGTTTGTTGACAGAAACAAGCAACGCTACTGATTCATTCTTTTTACCATTCTCCAGTCTAATGCCGTTCTCGGATATATCTTCTTCCAGTGATATCGCCGTTTCCCATAAACTGATATAACGATCAACATTATCTAAGAATGGCTCAATATTTGTTTTCTGACTTTCCAATTGGCTTATTAAAGAGCGGCGTAATTTTTCTCTGTAGCGATTTTGAGACAATTCGTTTTTAAACATTTTAGCCCTCCTTTCATGATAAAGTTCGAAAAAATCTCTTTTCCTGACAGCCCCCTCCGTTTCATCACCCCCAAAAAATTTGCGATTTATTTTAAGGGGGGTTATCTCACCATCGGAATGAAAGCTTCAGCGAAGTCAATGTAATAATTAATCTCTTCAATGCTATATCCAAAAATATTTTTTATTCTTTCAACGTTATTATCTTTATTCAACGCTTCTCTTACTTGATTCACTTTGTATTTACTGCAACAGTTATCTGATAACAGATCCCTAATACCTACATAGCGAACGTATATCAAACGTTTAATTAATCCTTGAGTATAAGATGAATACTCTTCAATCTTTTCTGTGTCATACTCTCTGCCATTGTCATTGATGATCATGCACTTACCACCTTTCACTTGCATCGAAGTTAGCAAAGCTTTCTATCTTCTTCTCTTGTTTATCTAATGCTGTAAGATATCTGCCATGAACTTCATTATGATGTTCAACACATAAACAAATAAGATTATCTAAATCTAAAGCTAAGTCAGGTCTATCCTTGACTTCCTTTATATGATGAACGTTCTCTACTCTATGATACTTACCTAGTCTTCTACACTCTTGGCATTCATAGTGATCTCGTTTCATCGCTTTCTCTCTAAGCCTGCGCCATTTAGGAGACTGATAGAACTTAACCAAACGATCTTCTCTTATCAACTGTAATAACCATCTATAGAATTCCTCGGTCATGTCCCATCTCCTTTCGCAATCTTATTTAATACTTAGCTATTCTTTTGCCATACAATGGAATAACTTCATTGCTTTCCTTTCGTTTATATGTATTGCTCTTTATTGGTCTTCTATACTTTCGTACTATCTCACCGTTACCGTTTTGCACAGTGATTACTTCATGCTTCTGTTCTAAGTATTGTGGTCTATACATTGTTGTTACCTCCTTTTTGCAAAATAAAAAGACCACTCAACGAGTGATCTAATATGTACTAGCAACCTACACACAGGCGGTTATCCTGTTCCTCCCTAGGGCTCGCACCACACGAGTTCATACCACCCTCGGTTGCTAATTGACAGGTGCATCAGTTGAGGTTTCCAGCTCTGATACTCAATTCGACAATAGGACATCTCTGTCAGGTATAGTCCGTTCGAATCGCTTTGCATTAACAACTTTCCTGTCAGCAGTTGCTATACACCAGACATCTTTGTGTTTTTACTAACTGGTAGTTTGGGATTAACACAAACCCAAAGTCACTGGCAATGAATCGAACATTGCATGGTCAAATCATAAAACATTAAGGCTATCCCTCGACGTATTGACCTTATTTTTAAGCGTCTACCCTTTCCGCCACAGTGACAAATTCATATTGTGAAAATAAATACTAAGCGTATAATTTTATTTATCAGCGAGTGGTCCGCTGAAATAGCCGATAAGGAGGTGAAAAACATGGTGCAGGTTCCTTATGCTGAATCCAGCGGTTCATTATCTGTAAGAGTAGAACTTCAACATACCGCAGATGTATTTTTGGTCGATTCTACGAACTACAGAAAAATGAACTCTGGTCAAAAATTTAAGTACTACGGCGGACATTACACTAGAACACCGGTAAATATCACAGTCAGTGGTCCTGGTAGATGGTATTTGATTGTTCGTGGTGGTGGGCAATACAAATATAGATTCTATTAATCTTTAATTTGAGCTGGCATACCAATTGTCAGCTCTGTTAATGTGGCATTTTTTTTCATATAATCTTCCGCTTTTGATACAGCATTTTGCAAATTAGAAATCGTCCAGCCTTTCTCAATTACAAAACTAATAACCGTTTCAATAAATTCTTTTTCTTCTGCTTCTAAAACAATTCTTTCCGTGTTCATTTTTTACATTCCTTTCTTTGATATAATTTTCTTATCAGTAAGTGGTCTACTGAAATAAATTATAGGTGGTGAATATATGAGTAACGGGTTTGATGATTTAAGTAAAAAACTTAACAAAATGGCAAAAGCTGCCCAAGAAATGGACGGTGAACATAGCGTTCCAATGTCCGAGTTATTTACAAATGATTTTGTTTCAGCTAATACCAAATTTAACTCTATTGAGGAATTCTTTGAGGTTAGCGGATTTGACTGCAGCTCTGAAGAATCGTTTGCCGCGATTCCTGATGATCAAATGGATGCATTCGTATCTGATAATACAAATTTTGATACTTGGTCTGATTTCATGAGTGCAGCTGCTAAAAAATATACTGCTAAGAAACTTGGATTTTAAAATTAGCAATTTCATCTAAGGTTTCTTGTAACTGTTCGACTTGGTCACTAGCCTTGTTGAGCAGTTCTTTTAGTTCAGTCAAATCTAATTTGACAGTTGCTTTGATTTCTTTATCCATTCGTTTTCTTCCTTTCTAATGTTCCTTATCAGGCTTTGCCGTGGAAGGACTATACTTTATAGGTTCTGCTATTGGAACATTGATATCCCCTTCTGGTAAATCAATGTTCCAATTTGCTTTCACAAAAAAACTTGAGTTCTCACTTTCATCGTTAGATACAAGATTTGCTTTATCATATTTTGATTCCATCAGCTTTCCCTCCAATACATAAATTAATAGACAGCAACGGATGAAGAATTTAGGAGGAGTACACAACCTTTAGAAAAGGTTAAAACCGTAAAGAGACCGCTCACCGGTCTCTTTTTTAAATTGCGATTTCTCTTTTGAATAAGCAATATGCTTTACCAAAAAGATTTAACTGAATCCACGCAACCGCTTTTCGTTCATTATGCTCGTTTCTATACTTCGTAATATAATGATGCATACAATCCCCTCCTTAAATAATTTAATAGACAGCAGCAGTTGAAAGACGACAAGAACGTGTTTAGTTTTTTGTGCGCTGCTGTCTAATCAAGGCAATAGAAAAGAGCCACAGATACCAATTAATAAAACGGTTGGGATATCTTGGCTCTTTCATATTTTTTTGACACTAATAGAATATCATGCTGCTAACAATGTTTACATAGCTACAATGACCTAACATTTAGTGAACATTGTAATTTTAGAATAAAGAGAGCTGTTCTTTGTACTTCTTGCTATTGTAAAAATCAATTTCGTTTTCTTTTTTCAATCGGTCAGCTTGTCTGTGTTCGTACTCATCTAAAAAGTTCAATGTCTTTCTGATTTCTGCATGTCGCTGTCTGATATACGATGAGCTGTATCCAACGAATTCAGCAATATCTTCTAAGCTCATTTGATCAACATATTTCATCTTAACAATTTGATTATCAATACCAGAAAAGCTATCTATCAGCAATAACATTTCTTCTTTTTGCTCGATCAACAATTCCAATTCATTTTCTATCTTTTGAATATTCTCTTCTAAAGAAGAAGTTCTCGAATTCTTTTCGATGTGGACGTTTGCTAAATCACCACAGACCCATCGATTCAATTCAAGCTTACTTTTATTAAGATTCCACTTTAAGTAAAGAATCTGCTCATCTAGTTCTTGGTAATCTTTTAACCATTGAAATCTCACAAACGCCACCCCTTATATGATAAAATAGTATTGCGCTGCTATCTCGAAAGAGGTGGCTTTTTTTATTTTTTCTTAGCCGTTCCATTCTGGATTGCCTTTTGTTCCAAACGATGTTTTTTCTTCTTGATTTTCGATTTTGTTTTTCCCATACAAACATCCTTTCTGGAATATATATCGTTCGATTTTTACTGTTTAACAAGAGATGACCAAATTTTATTGTTCGCTTTGAATCATCTCTTTGAAAAAATTTTAGTATTTTTGTAAGACCCCCTAAATCAGCTTTTTTTATTTGATATAATATCTTCACAAGGTATTTTACTTGTAAATTAAATCGAGGTGATAATAATGGAAATTGAAAATTTTGAACAAAAAAAACAGATTTTATCAAATTTATTAATTGATGGTTTTGATAACGCAAACTATTCACATAAACTTTTATTTAAAAGCGAGCTAGATGATGAAAAAGAATTTGATAAGCAAAAAGACTTAATGTGCGCCTTAACGTATTTAAATCAGGCTCACGCCAGCTTCACAAATGCCTACACCTTTATTGCTCTTAACGATGAACTTCTTGGTGGTCGTCAAGAATTTGACAACATATTACATCAGTTCACTGTATTTAATACAGAATTCTTAAATAATGTACGAACCAACCACAGCCATCAATGGAGTGATATAGAATTTAAACGTTTAGTAGATTTCTTTGAAGCAGCAAGCGGTTTATTAAATGGCCACGAAAGAATTCAAGGTCTGATTAATGAGGCTAGAAAATAGACAATAATTGTTTCCCAGCCGACCTTACACGTCGGCTTTTTTGCTTTTTTTAACATTTCTAACTATTTAGCCGAGCAACTATTATTCGTTACGCGATATTCTTTTTTTATTTATCCCACTTGGTAAAAATCATTGGTTCCGGCATAATCTGATCATCCTTTAGCAACGCATCAGGATATTTTTTTCTTAGCTTCTTATTATTCGTATATGTTTTAAGCAACCATTGACTTGCTTCACTTTTGCTTTCACCGGAAAAATAAATTTTCCCTGTTTGGATGCCTGCAAGTTGAATCATCATTTCCACCTCAAATCAGATTTTTTTCTGCTAAATGGAGCAAAAGCAATCCGACATCAAGAATCTTTTGATCCATTATTTCAGCTACTTTGCTCGGCTTAACTCCTTGAGAAAAGAGCAAGCGTGCTTGCTCTATCTCTTCGTGAGTCCAAATAAATTTAGCTTCCTCAAGGATAATTACTGGATCAGTTGCTCTCATTGTTCCTCTGGAAAAATGATGTCGTCCTTATGTTTGGACCAGCTATCTGCATATGGAGCAAAGTAATGTCTAGCTAATTCGATTTGATCTATTAAAGCAATCTCTGATAATTCATGATCTGCAGCAATTTCACTCATACTATCGCCTTCTGCTAAACGGATAAGAACGTCTCGAATATTTACAGTTACGTTTTCTGGTAGTTGCAATGTCGTTGCTGTTTTAATAAATTCATCAATCGTTTCCTTTGATACTAGGATTTTCACATTTTCAACTTCTTCTACTCCATCACCTACATCAAGTGAAGTCTGCTCTTCTTTAAGCATGTCGATTGTGCCATCAGCATTTACAACGTATTCGACATTCGGTTTTTTCGTTTGTTTATTTACTGGCACTGTGTATTCGATAGTTTCTGGCTGGATTACTACAGTCACTGTTGAGCCAAGAAATTCAGTTAAATTTTCAGTACTACCTCTCAATGATCCGTTGCTAACAACTAGTAATACTTCTGTGTTCCCATTTGATTTTGATGTTACTTTCTTTAATTCTGGTCTGAAATTCACCTGTTTTGTCATTTTATTTTCCCTCCATTAATTTCTTTTTTCTTCGTTCCGTTTGTCTTTTCCGCTGCTGTCTTGCTGATTCAAAACAATCCATTTCAATGAATTTATTGATTTTTGAATCGAACTTAGCAAATGTCACTGGAAAGCCGTATCGATGAGCAAACATCTTCATTTTTAACATGGAGATTGCATCTTGATACCCTTTGACATCGATCACTTTTTTTACTTGGCCATTTTCATAGATTACAAAATCAGCTCTATAATAAATCGGTGCAATCTTACGATCATTGCATAGATATCCTTCTTGCAGCAGAACATTTTCTTGCATGGCACAGTAGGTCTCAGATAATGGCATGAAGCTCATACCGTTTCGTTTTAGTTTCATGTAATAACGAGCCTCTGCCTTTGAATCAAATGTGATGCCGTCTACTTCGTGCTTTTTGTTTCCATATTTGCTTCTAGTTGCCATTCGCTATGCTCCTTCTTTAGTCTTTCGAGTCGCTCTTTCGAACGTCGTCCATTTTCATTACAGATTGGACAAGGTTCACAAGTTGACCATCCAAGCGATGTCTTATACCAAATAACCGTTTCATCGTTGCATTTTAGGCAAGTCATTTTGCACCTCTCATCCAAGCTTGATTGCTTTTCGGACGGCAAGCCTCTTCCCTTACTGGTATAGCTTTTGGTCCTGAAAAACGCCGTTCTGGTTTAATAACCTCTACTACTTCGCCACCACAGACGCTGGCAACAAGCTGGGCTTCTTCTTTTGTTTCGTGGTGATCCGCATATTCAAGACTTGCTTCACCATATCCACGATCATTCAGATAACACATTTTCTTTACTACAAAGGTCAAACTGGATTCCTCCTTTTATCTGTCGTTGTTTTGAATACAGCGATGTTTCCTTTCGTTCCATTCATCACACGAGAGAACACTCGCTCGCCGTATGCGTGTTTTAATTGCTTCGATGATAAATTAGTTGTGAAGATCGTTGCTTTGTTTAGACGAGCTTCTGTGAGCGATGTGAGAACATCGACATCGTATGGCGTTGCTTGGTTGTTTTCTTCCATTCTTCCTAGCTCCGCACCTAAATCATCAATCACTACAAAATCCGTCTTTTTAATTTCAGCCATCAACGAACCTGTCACAGCTTTTCTTGCTTCTGGATCATTCATTGCAAATTTCAATTGCTCTAATAATTCTCGATAGCTTATAAATGAACAGGCAATTTTATAATTAGATGCCATCATTACTTCTTTGATCACTGCAGCACCTAGATGGGTTTTTCCGGCTCCTGTTCTACCAGTAATAACCGCGTGAATCGTGCTGCCACTTACGATTTTTTTAGCCCATTCTTGAGCCATCGCTTTTATTTGTGCTGTTTCCTGATCAACTACTTTGTATCCATCAAAATCGAAGGTCCATATGGCATCATCTGTAATCATTGAACTGTTAAGCATTCGATTGATAGCATCCTTTTTCATTGCTTCATTCGCTTTTTGGATAGCTTCTTTTTGATTTTTAGTTACCATTTCTCGATAACCACAAATCTTATTGATACATGTAGGACCGCAACGATCAGTACCATCTTTATTTTTTGTTTTCCAGATATACAATGGATCACCGCATTTTGGGCAATTATGATCTGCTGTTTTTAATCCGCCGTAAGGTGCAGCCATTGCACTTAGTTTTTTATTCATTACCAATCCTCACCTGTTTCTGGTAACTCATCATTAGAAATATTTTGTTGTTTTCTTTTGTTTTTTTGGACAGCCATCTTATCAAAATGTTTTCTCAAACTCGTTGGAGATAAGATCACACCTGACCAGAAGTCATTACTAGTGGCCCACACAATCATGTCTTGAACTTCTCTACCAGTTCGTTTGTCAGATTCAATTGTTAAACGAATCGTATTCGCCCATTTATCCAAATCAGGTTCTTTGATGTTTTGATTTTTTCGAATGAGTTTTAATAAAAGAATGGCCAATTTTTTATTTGGATCGTCATCTGCATACTCTCGTGTTTTTCGAGAGTTGCGAAGATTATTATTATTCTTATCATTCTTCTCATTCTTATCATTCTTGTTTGTGGACAAGTGCTGGACAGGTGCTGGACGATCGCTGGACAAGTGTTGGTCACTGGATTGATAGTCTTCCCATTTATTTATTGATATGACGCTATATTTAGGAGTTGATGAGATGGACAACATTTCTTCTTTTTCAAATTTTTTTATCCATCTCCATAACGTACGGCTGACAATGACCTGGTCACTCGAAGCCCCTTGGTTGTATTCTTTTGCTAATGCGTCGCGCCCTGTGACAAATTGTCCGCTGGACAGTGACACTTCATTTCCATTAAATAAAAATCGTCTTCCTTCGTGACTAGCTTTCATCAAACACAATAACCAAAGCTTTAACATGCTCGGATTCGTCCAAACGAATGAACTAGTCACTTTACGGTATAACTTGATGTATCCTAGATTCATTCGCAAAGCACCTCCGTTTAAAGATCGTCCATGCTAGTGAATCCAGTAATTGGAAGATTACCTCTACAGTACTCGCACAAACCGCAATGGTTCGGCTTCTCTTCGCCGTTCTTCACTCTGACAATTCTTTCAATTTTTTCTTTTAACATAACCAGCTCATAATCCATATTGTCCTGATCAATCGTGATCAGTCTTGCTTCGCTTGGTGTCTGCTTGGACACTGCGGCGATGATCGGCATAAAACTTTTTCCATATTGTTGGAAAAGTAATTCCTGATAAATCGCCATTTGAAGCACGTAACCAAAATTGACAATGAACGTTTCTCTTGATCCGTAGTTTGCGTTCCATTTACGCTCGTGCATGTCTTTGGTTGTTTTGATGTCAACAAAATACTCTTCCTCTACATTCAGACAATCAATTTTGCCTTTCCATGTTGTTCCAAACAATTCACCGGTCACAATCGTTTCTTTCTCACCTTGATAGATATTCATGAATGCTTCTTCTTGCTTAAGTCGTTCAATCATTTGTTCGGCAATCTGGAAATCTTTTAACAATCCATAGGGCTTCCGACTAGAAAACATTTTTGATTTATTTTCTTCTTTGAACGCTTCATGTACTTCTTTTGATTCAAAATAAGAATGTACGTAGTTTCCTACGAGTAAGGCTTTGGGATCCGACGTCGGTGCCCAATCGCCTTTCAACTTTGCTAAGGCTGCGGCTTCACATTTTAAAAAGGATTTATATTGTGATGTTGACATGTACTGCCAGTCAGCTTCATTGGAGTAATAATTTTCATCAGAAAGGGTACTCATCGTCTTCAAATTCTGAGACATCGTCTACACCTTCCTCACGTCCAAAGTTCGGAATATCTAATAATTCTTCTTGAATCGGATCGGTATCCTCATTTTCGATTAAATGTGCTTGTTCTATTTCTGAATGGCCAGGTACGTCAGCAACTCGAGTTACTTCATCTTGGATATCATCTGGAATCACAATCGGATCTGGTTCTTTTTGTATTGGTTCAGTAATCTTTTTGTTTGAAAAGAATTTTTGTTCGAGAGTAGCCACTTTTTCTGTTTGTGGCGTTACATCTTTCCGATCATTGTCAAATTCATTTTCTAACGTATCTTTTGCAGCTTGAACTAATAAATCGTTGTCGTTGCTTGTGTTGATCAATGTTTTAGCTGCACGATTGATTACTGTCCGTTTAGCCATTTCTTCTGGAAATTCCTTTTGTGGTCCAGAACCTTTCATTTTTGACTTCGCCCAACTCTGATCGATTTGCTTTTTCGTCATGACTGTTGTGGTCTCTTTACCATTCGCTAACTTGATGACTACATAGGCTGCAATGATTTCATTGTCTAAATTCTCGAATTTTGTTTCATGCTTTTTGACAACCATGTTTGGTCCATCCATTGCAACTTCAAACTCATCACCTTGTCGAACGACTACAGGCGTAATATCTGCCCCTCCAGTTACACGATCAAGGACCGCCATTGTTCCAAAATATGAACGCATTAGCTGAACCTTGTTTCCGTATTTAATGAAATAGCATTGTTTTTTTGCTGGAGATAACCCTTGAATAACCATGTCTAAAAGTGCATTAGAAATGGAGGTTTTCATTTCTTGATTGTTTGCAGCCATCTGTAATAAATTTCCACCTGTATTGTTAGTGAGTTCGAAAAAAGCACTCTTCAACGCGTTTTGCGGACTATATCCTGGTGGCATTTCTAAGCCTTGTTCCTGTAACCGTCCAAGATTACTGATTACCTGTTCATCTAATGAACGTTGTGTTGTTTGTGTTAAGTCATTTGCCATTCCTAAATTCCTCCTAGTTCAATTTTTGGATAATGTTGTTGCGCATACTCTAGAATGTCGTCTACGGGTACATAGCCTTCTTCTGTTAAATAGCAAGAATCTCCTGGATACAAAGAATTTCCTTGCCAATCAACACCGACAGCTCTGGCTTCTTCTTGCGGTTGCTGTCTTGCGCCTAAAGAATCAAAGTCTTTCATCACGGCCTCCTAAAAATCCCAAAATAATTTGACACTACCGTCTTCACATTGAATGTTTGAAATACCTTCACTTTCCAATGCCGCTAAAAATGAAGGTGTTAGCCCTTTTGAGCGAATCGTGCAACTCGTTTGACCATAACTAGCAGCAGTCAAAATCTTTTCTTGTACATCTCGTTGAGCTTTATTCATCATTGCTTCGAATATTTCATCGCCTAACCCTTTGACTGAGATCATCAGAATTTGATACCACCTTTCTTGCGATCCGTTTTTTCGGCAAACCGTAGAAAGTCCTGATACCATTCCTCAAACTCTGGATCTCCATATTCAATACCAAATAATTGTTTTAAAGTACCATGAGTTTCACAATTGCAATTATTATTCTGCAAATCACGTTTTGTTTTTTCGTACTGTTGGTAAACACTCCACGCAACCAAGCTATCGTTTCCAGCTTGTCCAAGAGCGACTTCCCCTTTTTCATCGACTACACTAACTGACATTCCTAGATCATCATTCGCACATTCAGCTGCTAACTCTTTAATTAAATTTTGGATTTTTTCATTCATTGTGATAAACTCTCCTTGTAATTAGTATTTTTCATGACACGATTCTGCTTGCCGGCGTTCGTGTCTTTTTTTGATAGCTATATCGAGCAGCTATCAGTTTGTGATGATTATCAATTTGTTTTTTCATTACGTCATACCAGTTCTGACTAGCCTTTGTACGATCGGGTTTTATAGTTATTTCTCCTTGTTTCCTTAATAGACAAATTTTTCTGAAAAGCTCGTGCTTTGGTCTATGCAGTAGTCTAGTTAAATAATCAATATTTAATACGTAACCATTTTTATCGAATTTAATTTCTGATATTAATAACTCAACTTCTCTTTTTGTGTACCTGCGTTTTCGATTGCTTTCTAATTGTCCATTTTTCTTCATGATATTAAGACGACAGCGAATCGCGTTCTCAGTTCTATTCAATTCCTGCGCTATTATTGTTACTGGACAACCTGACTGATACATAGAAATTATTTTTTTATCTTCTTGCTGACTGTAACGTTTGTTAGGCGGTTCGATTGGATCATCCCAATAAACTTCATCGATCAAATCTTTTTTACGCATTTGATGGATTTTGGGCCAAATACGCTTTTTATCTATCCCAAGTAACTCAGCTAATTCATTACAATTACAAACAAATCCGCGATGGTCGTATCTGACATTTTGAATGAGAAGTTGCTCCTCTTCCCTTGTCCATTTGTTGTACGACAATTTTCCAACCTCCTTTTTTATAAAACGGCAAAGACAACAGACAATAAAATGACGTTTAGAACAAAGCTGATATAGCAAAGTGCTTGTAACTGACGAACTTTGTATACTGGCTTTTTGTGTTCGGCAATTGATGCCAGTAGCATTTTGCTACTCGAACGCTCAACGATTGGTTTTCTTATTTGCATAGTTGACTCCCCTTCCGGAAAATATCGATCAATAATACGTTGTGCCTCTTCTTTCGTTTTGACGGTATGAGACATATGTCCGTCTGTAATTGTGATCTCTGTCATGTATGTCCTCCTTTTAGATTTTGTATTTAGCCATCAGCTCATCGATGTCTTTTTTGTCATACCTTAAAAAGCCATCTATACGAATTTCTTTTAACCCATGAGCTACTAGCTTCTCAAATCCTTGATCATTTACACCTCCCACATATTTTCTAGCTTCGATTTTTTTCAAATATCGTGTTTCTGAAAGATTCTTTTTTGAAAGCTGATTAAGTGCGTCCTTCACAACTTCAACAATTGCAATTCTCAAACGAGTCAGAAACTCTTCGCTTAGAATATTCATGACTTGCCTCCTATCGAATTTTGAAATCCGCAATAATTTTAACGAGCAGCTGTTTTGCTTTTGGAGTATCAACCAATTTTCCTTCCAGATAATTACCAATATCTTGCTTAGGTATACCGTACAAAACAGCTAGATCAATTTTTTGAATATTGTTTTCTTCTAGATATCGAAGAACTTTTTCTCTACCAACATTTGCATCAGGCATCTTTTTCACCTCACTAATATATTTTAGTAAGATAAATAGTAAGTTTTTCTGTATAAAAACATTGACATATTTATACAAATATTCTACAATCGAAACATAGTTAAATAAGCCTATAACAAAGCTTCTTACTGCACTCGGTCGCCAAACTTAATGCTAGGAAGTATGTTTTTGATTAGCTTTTTTTACTTACCATTTATCTTACAAGGATTATTATATACAAATTTACTACATTGTCAATTATTTTTGTAGAATTTTTGTATATCAAAACCTTGTATTTAACAGAAAGGTTGATACAAGTGGATTTATACGAAAAAATAAAAATGCTTGCCAATGAAAAAAAGATATCTATAAGACAATTAGAAGAAGCACTTGGATTCGGTAATGGGGTTATCAACCGTTGGAGAAAAAATACCCCTGGTATTGATAAAGTGCAATTAGTTGCAAACTATTTCGATGTATCTGTTGATTACTTACTAGGACGTACTGAGAAAAAAAGATACTATGATTTAACAGAAAAAGACGAGCGTGATATCCAAAAAGAATTGCAGTCATTAATCGACGATTTATCTAATGCTGACGGAATGGCCTTTTCAAAGAAAGATGGTGAAATGAGTGAAGCAACACGTGAAGCTCTCATTATCTCTTTAGAGAATGCGTTGCGAATAGCTAAGATAGAAGCCAAGAAAAAATATACACCTAAAAAATATCGCGATTAAAAGGAGTACGTTGTTTATGTATTTACCTCAAATTGATAACAAAATTAATAAGCTGGTAAAACTATATCAAACACGCAATCCTTTTAGAATTGCACGAGAATTGAAGATACTAGTTTTAGAAGAAGATTTGGGAGAAATTTATGGTTACTATAGTAAATTCAAACAGATAAAAATGATTCACATAAATTCTAGTTTAGATGAGCCAGGGAAAATGGTGACTTGTAGTCATGAATTAGGACACTGTATTTTACATCCAAATGAAAATACACCTATGTTGTCTAAAAAAACGCTAGTATCTGAATTAAAAATTGAAAAAGAAGCAAACTACTTCGCAACTCATCTGACTGTTGATCCAACTTTAGACGGCTTTGATCATATGACAAAATATGAAAAGCTCGTCTGCTTTGGATTACCAGATGAATTCGATCGTTTCTTGTGAATTACAATACAATATTAGGAGGAACTAAGATGAAAATAGGACCAAGAAAACCAAGTATAAAAAAATCCATCAGTGCTAGAACAACCGGTAAAGCTAAGAGAGCTGTGAAAAAAGCAGTGATTCCTGGTTACGGTAAAAAGGGGTCTGGATGGATTAAAGACCCAAAAAAGGCTGCGTACAATAAAGTTTATAAAAAAACTACATTTAGCTTTTGGGATTTATTTAAATAAAAAAAGCCCGTGCAGCAACACGGACTCGAAACCTTATTTCTAAGATTCCCCAATAAAAATCATATCATAGAAATGAGGAATAAAAAATGAAAAAAATGATAGGAAGTCTGTTAGTTCTTGCTTTCCTACTACTCTTCACTGCTTGTGGGAAAAAAGTAACCACAGATGATTTAAAAGCTAATGATTGGTTGATTGAAGCAACCAAAGATGACGAACCTAATATGATAGCATCATTTTCTGATCATATCGTTTCTTTTAGTGTTGACACAAGCAAAATGAAATCTACAGCTAGCGATGAGTGGGAAGCCATGGGAGAAGAATTTGCTAAAAGCCTAGTTGATCAAATGAATTATAAATTTGAGTATACACTTGAAGGCGATGTTATGACTTGGAAAGACGACAAAGACAAGGATAACGATGCCAAGTATACCGTTAGCAAAGAAGACAAAAACATTATTTTGACTCCAGAAAAATCTAATAAATCTGATGATAAAGAGAAATTAGTTTTGAAACCCTACAAAAAGGAAAAGACTAAAGAATCTAAAACAGCTACTAGCTCAACAAGCAGCAACGAACAATCATCTTCGACTACAACAGAAAGTACTATTGCATCTTCTAGTACTGTAGAACAAGATGCTATTGCGCAGAATACGCCTCCTGAAACTAGTAGTACTTACTCTGCTGAAAGTGTAGAAAACTATGCAGAAGCTACTCCTAGTTCAAGTGTTGAACAAGTTTCACCCACTCCCAGTTCAACGGAGCAATCAGTACCACAAGATTATGTACCAGCTAATCAAGCTCAACCAACGGCACCTTCTTCATCTGAAACCGAAACCTTGACTTTGCAACCTGGTGAAGGGCCCAAACAAATAGCTGAACGAGCTGGAATTACGGTAGATCAACTGTTTGCTTTAAACGGTATGGATCCAAACAACTACATGCTTTATCCAGGACAAGAACTAAGAGTGAAATAAAAAAAGCACATTTGCCGCCCGACCAAGAACGCAAATGTGCAAAGAGCTACGGTAAAGTAGGTCTATTTGTTGTACCCTATTTTACCATCTCGAAATCCACTGTACAACCGAACAAACGTACGAAAGGAAAGATAAAAGATGGCAAAAAAAGAAATTGATAAACGAATTAAAAAGCACTTAACAAAAAAAGGCGAAGAAAAATATCAGTTTAGTCTGTACTTAGGAGTTGATCCTCTAACAGGAAAAAAAAGAAAAACAACGAGACGAGGTTTTAGTACGCCATTAGCCGCTGAGAGAGCTTTAAAAAGATTGGAGGCAGATATACAGGAAAAAGGACTGCAAGCTTCTACAGCTCAAAAGAGCAAGAAATTCGAATATGTTTACGGCTTATGGTTTGAAAATTATAAAAAGACAGTTAAAGAAAGCACTTGGTCCTCCACCAAACAAATTTTTGACACACACATCTTAAAAGTGTTTGGAGATAAGTTCATTGACAAAATAGATGTTTTTTTCTGTCAAGAAGCAGTAAACACTTGGTCCGATAGCCATCCTAAAATTTTTAAGAAAATAAAAAATTACACATCTAATGTTTTTGATTACGCTGCTTCTTTACAAATCATAACTAGCAACCCTATGAAATTAGTTTCTGTTCCACGCGGAGAAGCTCTAGATATCGAAGATAAAAATATCGAATTTTATACTAAAGAAGAATTAATCGAATTTTTAGAAGCAATAAGAAACGATGATGATGAAAGATATTTATTCTTTTCTCTATTGGCTTTTACAGGTATAAGAAAAGGAGAAGCTTTTGCACTGACCTGGTCGGATATTGATTTTAAGAGCAAAACACTCAATATTAATAAAACTGTAACAAGAGGTTATCAAGGGAGATTGATCGTAAATACTCCTAAATCAAAATCTGGAAAAAGAAAAATTTATCTGGACAATGATTTGATCAGTTTATTGAGAAAGTATTATACAAAAAACAAAACGATCGTTACAATCCAAAGCGAAAACTTAATTTTTCACCATGATGGTCTTCTCTATAACCCTACAGTTTCACGTTCGTGGCTTAATGTCATATATAAGCATCATCCAGAATTAACTAAAAGAATCACTACTCATGGTTTTCGACATACTCATGCCTCTCTCCTTTTTGAATCAGGAGCTTCTTTAAAAGATGTTCAGGAACGTTTAGGGCATGCAGACATTCAAACTACTTCAAATATTTACACTCATGTAACTGAAACTCAAAACAAAAAAGTTATCAATAATTTTGTAGCATTTATGAAGAATAGTACTCAGGGGGAGTCAAAAGGGGAGTCAAAAAATATTTTAGGTTAAATTACAACAAAAAAAGACACGATCGAAATCGTGTCTAATCGTTGATATATAAGGAAGGTACGGGGATTGAACCCGTGCGCCGGTATTAGCCGGTTCGCCGGATTTCGAGTCCGGTGCATTACCACTCTGCCAACCTTCCGCAAGTACTATTTTTAAACTTTTCCCACGAAATGTCAAGCCTATTTCTAACAGATAAATAACAGAAACCGTTTTTTTACAAAAAAAGTCCATTGACAGTTTACAGCCAACGGACTTACCGATCAAATTCATCATGATAGAACACTATCTGATTGTTTCAGGATTATCTAGTGCTAAAATCGAGTCAATTGTCCGTTTGATCAGTGCGATGATTTGTTCTTCTGTTGGATGCATGATGTTTGATGACATCAATGATGCTAAGCCAGTCACCGCTACCCATGTACCAGTATGCAAGGCATCGATATAATCATCCGATAATTGATTGTATCTTTCATCTTCTTTGACTATTTCACGGAAATAGTTGTAAGAAAAATCATGAATTTTCTTTCCGTCCCCATGTTCATCAATGTACAATGCCATGTAAAGACTATGATGTTTCTTTGCAAAGTAGATATAGTTCAAACCGAGATCAATGATTTTATCACCCGTACGCTCAATAGGGAAAACATCTTCTTTTAGTTGTTCAAAGATCGAATCCAATAACGTATTTTTCAAATCTTCCATGTTTTTGAATTCCAGATAAATTGGCTGAGTCGAAATCCCCATCTTTTTCGCAATGTTTCTCGCAGTAAATCCTTTAAACCCTTCCTTTGCAACAACATCATAAGCAGCTTTTAGAATTTGATCCTTGGTATAGACTTTTCTTCTCATTAAAACTCCCCCACTTCTTTACTGCAGTATATGTTGTTTTATTGTACCCTATTTTTAGTATTTTTTGCAAACATTTTACTCAAAACGTTATATTTTAAATTTTTTTCTCAGTCTTCTTTAACTTTTTTTGCAAAATTAAAAAAATTTGGTTAAATTCACTGGGTTCCCTTACATTTTTAGTTTTAACCTAAATGATAGTTGACCAAATCTTTCATTTCAAGTTATAGTTAAAGAAAACGAAAAAGAAGGTGTGTAATGGAAAACGAAACTGACGTTATTTATATTCATCCTCAAAAAAGAATCGTTTCACAGAAAAGAAAATATTTTTATCTTAGTTTTACAGGTGCTTTTTTTCTTTTTATTGGCTTAGTTTCTGGTACACCTGCCGCTAATTGGAGTGGTCTACTGACTATTCTTACCTCGCCAAGCAATCTTCTGACAGATTATTTTGCTTTGGGTGGTTTTGGAAGCGCATTTATAAACGTTGGGATCTTGACCTTACTTTCTGTGCTTGTGGCTTACCGGCAAAAGGTGATTTTAAATGGCCCCTTATTCGCTTCGATTTTAACAGTTACCGGTTTTTCTTTTTTTGGCAAAAACCTTTATAATTCAATCTCGATCATTTTAGGTGTATACCTGTATGCTGTATTTGTCAATAAACCTTTTTCTCAGTATATTATGATAGGACTGTTCGGCAGCGCATTGTCGCCGGTCGTTAGTTACATTACTTTTGGTATGCGCTTTCCTTTGCTAGTAGGAATTCTACTGGGAAATTTGGCTGGTATAGCAATTGGTCTTCTTCTTCCGCCGTTAGCTGCTCAAACTTTAGTTTTCCATCGCGGGTTCACGCTTTATAATATTGGATTTACCTCAGGCTTGATTGCCATGGCTTTTACTGCTGTTTTGCGATTGTTCAGCTACTCAATCGTCGAGAATACATTGGTTTCCAATGAATACCATTCCCCTCTCGTCTGGATCATTTTCGGCTTTTTTTTGCTGACAGTCGGTTTTGGTTTCTATTATAATTCCTTTCGACTTTCGGGTATTCGAGAGATTTTCGATTCATCTGGTAAACTGACAACTGATTTCATTGCTAATTCTGGTATCGGTGCTACTTTGATCAACGTGGGGCTAGTTGGTCTAATGCTTTCTTCTTATGTTTTGCTGGTTGGTGGTAAGTTAAATGGTCCTGTCATCGGTGCTATTTTATCTGCGGTTGGTTTCAGTGCTTTTGGTTGTCATTTAAAAAACAGTTTTCCGATACTAGTCGGAATTTTTCTTGCTTCTTTGTTTGGGACGTTTCATGAGATCACCAGCACCGGCATGCTCGTTGCCGCTGTGTTTGGAACAGGCCTCGCGCCCATAAGCGGTTTTTACGGCAGTTTTTACGGTGTAATAGCTGGTATGTTACATATTGCTCTTGTTGCTCTTGTCCATAACGTCAGCACTTTGCACGGAGGACTCAATTTATATAACAGTGGTTTTTCAACTGGATTCGTTGCAGGTATCCTTGTACCGATACTAGATAACTTTACTGCTGTCAGAAAGGAAAAAAAGACACTTACACTTGGAAAAAGAATTATCAAAAAGAATCATCGATGAGCTTCTTACTTATCTATATTCCCACGAAATAACTGAAATACGTATTGGCGTAGAATTTGCTGAGGAGGGACTTTTCATAGAAATACAGGGCACAACAGAATCTCAGCCAGAAGATCTAGATGTACTTGCTGATTTGCTGAACAATCCTCGAGACCCTAGCATGGAAATCTACTATCAGGAGCTATTAGGTAATCCTCGACATGATCGGGAAGATTATCATCTGCTAGGTAGTTTGATTGACGATGTGGAAATCATGTATGTCCAGCCGATTATCAATATCAAAATTTTTCGGCGTGCTTCTCCTCGCCCTTATTATTAGCCTATTCTACAAAACAGCTTCATCCACCTAAAACAGCTCCTGAAAGTTCGATTAAAAATCTACTTTTAGGAGCTGTTCTAAGCTTGATATTATTGATTTTCCAATCCTTCGTATAATTCATCTGTTACAGGTTCTAAAAACTCTGAATTACCAGCAGTGATCGCCAAATGTTCAAACCAACTGTCTTTTGTCGCACCATGCCAATGTTTGATCCCTTTGTGCGTTACGACGACATCTCCAGCCATTAATCGTCTTGCTGGCTTTCCTTCTTCCTGATACCAGCCTTCTCCTCCGGTCACAAGTAAGATTTGATAACCGTCTGTATGGACATGCCAGTGATTGCGACAGCCTGGTTCAAAAGTTACATTACCTACACCAACAGAAATTTCGGGATCGTTTACTAACATATTCAGATAGCTTTGCCCGGTAAATACTTGAGCGTAAGCTTCGTTTTTTTCACCTGCTGGAAAAATCACGCCTTTTTGTATTTCTTCGTGTTTTGTCATCATTTATGCCTCTTTCTTATCTTCACTATTTTCTTCTAGATAGATTTCTTTTGCTAAATAAACTAAAAGCCGACCAAGCTTTTGGCCACCCTACATAAAAAGCTAAATGGGTAATGATTTCTGCTATTTCTTCACTAGTAATGCCATTTTGCTTGCCAATTTTCAGATGAGCCGGCAATTGTTCAAAATTCCCTTCTGAGATCAAAGCAGATAGGGTGATGATACTACGCTGATGAGGAGATAATTCTTCTCTTGACCATACTTCTCCAAATAAAACATCGTCATTCAATTCTGCAAATTTTGGTGCAAACTCCCCCAATTGATCTCTTCCTGCGGTTTGTTTTTCTGCCATTTTTTTACTTCCTCCGTTCGTGATTGCTAGGTGATTCAAACACTGTTCTTAAGTAACATCATTATCTATTGTTTCTTCGCATTTTATTTTAAGCCCTATTTTTTAACCTGTCCAATGCTTAGTTTACTCCATCAGTATGCTTTCCAAGCATAATTGTTAACGTTTTCTATCTTTTTTCTATTTTTGAAAAAACAAGATATTAAATAAGTCTTTAGTTGGATGTTTTTTTGAGATTATTCTTTTATACTTACAATGAACGTATGATGAACTTACAAAATTGTTTGTTTTCTGTCATCTTAAAAAGTGGCGCAGACAGTTGCTTTTCTAGTAAAGTATAGATACCAAAGAACCTCTAAGGAGTTGATGAATAATGAATATTGCTACCTCTCGAAAACTGATAAACTTCATTTCCATTATTGGATTAGGTCTATCGATCGCGCTGACGATTTATTTTATTAATTTAGGTGTTTTCAAAGATTTGAATGCTTTAAGAGGATTAGTAGGTGATTCGATCATTTTAGGTCCGGTCATTTTTATCTTCATCCAAATCTTGCAAGTGGTTATTCCAATCATTCCTGGAGGAATCAGCACTGCAGCGGGTGTTCTGATATTTGGTCCTTATGCTGGCTTTATTTACAATTATGTTGGAATCTGTATTGGTTCGATTATTATCTTTCTTCTAGGACGACGTTACGGAAAACCATTCATTCTTTCCATGATCAGCGATAAGACCTATAACAAATATATTGGCTGGTTAGACAATCAAAACCGCTTTGAGAAGCTGTTTGCTCTAGCTATTTTTCTTCCTGTTGCTCCGGACGATGCGTTATGTTTGATGGCTGGATTGACAAACATTTCAATGAAACGATATACACTGATTATTTTGATAGCTAAACCACTATCGATTTTCTTATACAGTATGGCTTTGATTTATGGAGGACAATATCTAAGTGGTCTTCTTGGTTAATATTTATTTTGCAAAATCAGTTATTGATTGATTACCAATGTTAATTCTGGGAAAGGATCTGCAAGATACATTGCACCCTTTCCTTTTTCATTGGATTTGCGCTACAATGTGAAAGTAGGTGATAGGATGAATTATTTGAAACGTAGCTTAGGCAACGCGTGGGATTTTTTGAAAGGAACACAAGCTTATTTCCGTGATGTCTTGCTGATGCATGGCTTTATTTTATTTATTTGTTTACCCTTATTGAGCAGTACGACTCGTTTTATTTTGCACCGAGGAGCAATTGACTATTTGTCTTATGACAATATTCCTTTGATTTTCTCTCAGCATCCTGGAGTTCTGCTGTCGTTAATCGCCGTTTTATTGACGATTTTACTATTGGTTTATTTCGAATTTGCATTTCTTTTGATGAGTGTCTTCTTTATTAAAAAGAAAGAACCCGTTTCTTTAAAGCAGCTCTTGCACTTGACGATACTTCAACTGAAGAAAGTGAGACCTATTACTTTTCTGTTTTTTCTTGCTTATTTTTTATTGATTCTACCGATCAGCGGGTTAAGTTTCAATTCTGATCTACTGTCAAAAATAAAAATCCCTGCTTTTATCATGGATTTTATTTTTGCTAACCGTTGGATCGTCGTCAGTTCCTTTTTACTCGTTTACATTTTTCTTGGCTATATTGGGATTCGGCTGATTTTCGCTTTACCTGAAATGATTTTACGAGATCGACCTTTTCGAGCATCCATTCGAGAAAGCTGGTTGCTGACCAAATCACGTCTTTTTGCTATCACGGGGCAATTTATCGTGATTGGCGGTACGATTTTACTTCTTTCTTCTTTGGGATATATCGTTGTTATTTTGGCACAAAGTGTTGTTGAAGAATTTTTCCCGAATTACGCATTGATCAGCGCTGTATTTGCGATGACGCTTTTACAAGGAATTTTATTATTCAATATCGTGATGTCTACTGTAGGAATTTTTTATATCATCGTTGATTTCATGGATGACGAAGGTTTCTTACCAGAGATTCCCAAGTGGTTTACGCCTCAAACGTCCAACGTGCATTTATCTGCGCTGAAAAACACTGGTTTGACCCTTTTTGCAGTTTTTTTCGGTATTGGCGTTTGTCTTTACAATATGGATTATCTGACTTCGGCAGTTCAGACAAAACCAGTGACTGTATCTCACAGAGGTGTAAGTACGCAAAATGGGGCGCAAAATACTTTAGAAGCACTTAAAAAAACAAGCAGAGACTATCATCCTGATTATATAGAGATGGATGTGCAGGAAACAAAAGATGGCCGTTTCGTAGTGATGCATGATGCAAATCTTCGTCACTTAACTGGGGTAAATCGAACACCACAGGATTTGACGTTGAAAGAATTGACAAATCTTACGGTTACTGAAAATGGGTTCCAAGCCCCTGTGTGTTCTTTTGATTCTTATTTAGAAAAAGCGCATGAATTGAACCAAAAATTACTTATTGAGATTAAGACCTCTAAAAAAGATTCAGATGACCTGGTCGAACGATTTGTTCAGAAATACCGCAAAGCGATTTTAGAGAATCATCATATTTTGCAAAGTTTGACGTACCAAACTGTTTCTGATTTAAAAGAAGCAGAACCAAACTTTTATGTGGGCTATATCTTGCCTTTCAATATCGTTGGGCCTCCCGTAACGCCTGCTGATTTTTTGACAATGGAGTATAGTACGATCAATCGTAACTTCATTAATTCTGCCCATCAAGATGGAAAAAAAGTATATGTATGGACGATCAACGATTCAGATGCTATGAGTCGCATGATGTTTTATGGTGTGGATGGTATCATAACCGATGAGATGGGACTACTAAATGAAAGTGTGAAACAAACAGATGAAGAAATCACTTATTCAGACAAGCTACTAAATTTTGTTTTGGGTGTTGGCTAATCAAAAATCGTTAATGAAATAAGTTTTTATACAACAAAAAACGCATAACCTGTTACCGCAGGTATATGCGTTTTTTGTTTGACATTCATAACGTGTCCTTAATTATCTCTTGATTCCTTCATCGCACGAACAATAGCTAAAATAGCAGGAATTGCAGAGATCACTGCAAGAATAATTCCCATTTTCCCTGAACTTTTTCTTTTAGGCATATCTTCTCGCTCCCTTCTGTCTTTATTTATATTATAAGGGAGTTCTTGCGAATTCTCAAAAATACTGTTTAAGAAACCAATTCAGCAGGTGCACTAATATCACAGAATTTTACGAGCATGCGGTACTTGCTTTCATAAATGATTGGATAGTCTCGTTGGTCATAACTTTCAACATACACGACAGCCGTGTTGTTATATGTACGTTCAATACAGCCAATTAGTTCGTGAGATACGCCAATCGGTTTACATATATAAGATCTTCCTACTTCTGCTTTTACCATTTCATTCCCTCTTTTCTTTGTTTTTCTTTATTTTATAATAACAAATCTCCCTTCAATTGAAAACGTTTTATTTAATTTTTTTATTTTTATTTGATTTATTTTTTACTTTTTAGATAACTATTTTCTTATCATAATTCTAGATGTTGTGACAAAAACGTTTGTTTATATTCCTATGTTGTTCGTGTGTTCTTTTCATTATCCTGCTAAATTATTTACAAGGGGTGAGTATATGATTTATATCCAAGCAATAGTCTTTGTAACGTTGATGGTTGGGCTACTTATTGGCTTGAAAGAAAACAGCTGATTGATTTAAGAAAAAATAAATAAGAAAAGTGATAAATGCTTTTTAATTGCATGAAAAAACGGACGATGCTAAACTTGTTATAGGTTCGAAAGTTTAAAGGAAACTTTCAAGAACTGAATTACATTACAAAGGAGATGAATTTTATGACGTTTACAAAAACAAATATGCAATACCGCGTAGCCTTTGATACAACTTCTAACCGTTTTATGGCGATTGATGCACAAAACGAAAATAACGTTGCGTTTGGTATTACAATTGAACAAGCAGTCCGAGCATTAAATGAATCTAGATAGGGAGTGACCCATTCCAAATGGCGACTGATGAGATCTCGGAAAATCAATAGAAGACGTTTGTAACGGTGATCCGCGACAGACGTCTTTTTATATTTTTTACATACATTTGGTCATTATATCTGTCATTTGTTCTTGACCTAAACAAAAATATAGTTTTAATATCAATTATCGTCGCTTTTTATGACAATTTTGTTAGCTGTTTCGATGATGATATTTTGTTATGATTTGTATAATATTCTATAGAATAAAAATAAAAAAGGAGAATTTTCATGAAAAAAATTTTAGGGTTAATCGTTATCGTATTGATTGCTTTTATAGGTTGGAAAGGCTGGGACTACTATCAGTCTACTTATGTTGGAAAAGATTATTATGCAGTAATCAAAGCACCGATGCCTGCAGAAACTGATATTAAAGCAGATAATGGAGAAGTAATTGGAAAAGGGTTTAAATATAACGTAGATGCGTACGCTGAAAACGGTGAAAAAAGACAATTGGATTTTGATGTCATTACTTCTGGCGACTCTGCTAATGGTTCTGCTTATCCCGAAGGAACAATCTTGCAGTTGAAAGCAAGCGAAAAGCGAATTATAGAGAAAAAAGTAATCACTAGCGATAAAGTACCTTCATCTGTAAAAGACAAATTAGGGCTATCTTAACACTAAGAAAATATCGCAAAAAAGCACTCGAAGTGAGTGCTTTTTTACTTACTGATTTTAGAAAAAAATAGAATTGGTCTTCGAAGTCACTTTCCTGTTCTTCAAGTCCTTAACTAAAGAACAAGGCAATGAATCGATTCCCATACAAACAAGAGGCTGGGACAAAATTCTTGTCACAGCCCCCTTTTTCCGAATAAATGGTGCCGATATGTGTTAAGTACCTAAATGGGTACCAGCTTTCATTTTAAAGTCAGCATGTTTCTATCACTAATTATTTAAATCTAGTGAAAAACCCTTATCTTACAGGCGTTCGTTCAATTCTTTGGCAAGGTCTTCAAAGCCTGGTTTGCCTAGAAGTGCGAACATGTTTTTCTTGTATCATGTATACATTTATTACTTTTTTTCTCTTTTATACCGTTAGAAAACGCCGAAATATCAGCATTTTATCTATCTCTTGTTTTTTCTATCTTTTCTGATTTTTAATATCACTATCACCAAAGCTATCACTAGTTTTTCTATTATTTTTACTTTTTTATATGTATATTGAAACAGGAGTTAGAAAAATTAATAGAAGAACGAAAAAAGACCTCAACCAAATTTAATTGCTAGGGTCTTTTTATAAGAAGAAATGCATATTATCGTTTAGATATTGTCAATACATATTCAGGAAAATCTATTTTAGGGTTTACAACAAGAACGTTTGTTCGTATACTCTTTTTGAGGTGAACTTTATATGTTAATGGAAGGAAAAACACAATTATGGTTTAAATTTGATCCTTCGAACAAATTCATTAAAGACTTTCACAAAGTATGGGATTCAGAAGTTTTCTTTTTAGCAATCGAAGATAGCTTATTAATCAATCTCTACTATTCTAATAAGAACTACTTTAAAATTCCTGCTGCGAAAACGAGAATGAAGAAGGACGTATATTTTTTGTTTGATATCGTGACTGACGTGCCAGACGCTCTAAGCGATCATCGGCGTTATGACTATATAAAGTATACTTTCGTTGATCCAGAAAGGTATAAAGATTAAAGTAGGCTACCTAAAAAGGTAGCCCGGAACGGATTTTATCACCATACTTATGAAAGGAGATATTTTTTAAGTTAGTATTAAGATTGTGTAATATGATGATATCTATATTTTATAGTATCAGTGCTATAAAATCAAAAATAAATCACTAATTAACTACCACTCCAATTGTAAGCCTTTTTCCCATTATTTTTTACAGTTATATGGTATACTTTTTAATGGCTTCAAATATAAAAGAGTTTAAAGCGTAACACACTTATTGGGGAGTGGTTTTTTGGGGAACGCTTTAAACTCTTCTTTATTATTATCTCACAATTTAACCCAAATGTCTTTCTATTTTAAAAGTCAAAGTAAAACTTTTCAAATATACAGAAGTATAACTATGTGAAACATCCTTTCATTAATCCATAAAAGAATACATAAAAAAGCCACTCATTTGAGTGGCAATGAAGAAAAGCTTTAGATAAAAACGTCCCCGCTTGGGACACATTGTTAAGAGGTGTGCGGGGTTCTATTAATTGTATTAAACGATAAATAATACACAATGTCAACAGTTAAAAGTTGAAATAATAAGTTTTCATTTTTTTCATACTTGTAATTCTTCAATTTATGTACCCTGTTAGGACTCGAGCCTACGACCGGACGGTTATGAGCCGTCTGCTCTGACCAACTGAGCTAAGGGTACGAGAAACCATCACAACTACTGCAAATCTGAAGAATGGACAATAATGGGATTTCATTCCTTATGTTGTGATGGCTAATTTATTATTACACAATCACAAATGAAAAAACAGATTATATCGTGGCTAAATTTTCTTTATACTTTTTATTATTAATAAAATTATTACCATCAAACCTATAAATTTTAAAACTAGTGCTAGCCTAATACTAATTATTGGACGGTAGCCTACAACAACCTCATTTAATCCAGGCTTAGCATTAACGATCAATGCCCCTAGGTCAGTTACTTCTTTTTTATCCATTTTTTCCCCATTAAATCTTACGTATGAATGGCTGTAGGCAGCAACAGGCAATTGTGTTTTCTGATTTTTAGAGGAATTATTTTCCCATGATATTTTTATTTCACCTTTATTTGTAATAGTTTTTTCTCCCTGCAAAGTATTATCAACAAATTGTCTGAGATAAAGCTTATAAGGATCAGTTTGGTATATTTTTTCGTTGTCAGAGTCCTTTGGTATTGGTAAATAATCCGGTGTTCCTTTTATTATTGCATCTAATCCTTTTTCTAAATCCGGACTTTTAAAATCTGATCTTAACTGATCTGCTCCATTAACCCGTACACTAGCTTTATTATTTCCTGTAGCAGTTGGGTCATCACCTTGCCAAAGCCATGATTGAGAATTTATAAAAGCATTCCCATTCAAAATACTAAAAAAGCTTAATACCACAGTTAATGAATAGACAACTTTTTTCACCTCATCATTTTTGTTACTAATTATCCGGTTTATGACCATAGCGAAGTTCAAAATTAATAGAACATAAGATACAATCACAAATCGGTGTGGAAATTGAACCACTTTCACAAAGGGAATATAACGTGGTAGTTCGTCCCAAGGAAGTAGACCTGATGCCAATAGAAGAAATACTCCACCAACAATTGCAGCAAACTTTTCTTCGATTTTTGTTTGTTTCCAATTAAACAAAGTAAATGATATTCCAAAAATAAAAATAAATGTGTAGATTAGTCCTACATCATGCAAATCATTTCTATTCACTAAGAATTTAACGATGTCACCAGACATTTGTTCCAAATAGAAAGGTTTCAAAATATTATTTGATAAGTAAGGATCTAAAAACCCTAGAATAGAATTGGCAGATAATAAAATTGTAAGTCCTACCGCAAACAACATATCACGAATCCAATAGACTTTTTTATTATTTCTTATAAAGCTATACATATAGAAAGGAAGTATAGCTAGCAACGCAATCACTAGAGTCATCATGTGAATAGAGAGTAGAAGACTGACTATTACCGATAGACCAACATAATTTATGGGATTTTCTATATTTTTTATAGATTTCATAGCCGATATAAATATTAAAGGTAAGAATGCTGCCCCCCACCCATTAAAAGCTTGAGCAATAGGGTATTGCATGACTACGTAGGAAGACATATATAATATTGCAGTTATAATACTAAGAATATTAGTTAACTTTAAATATCTGCTTAAAAAATACATACTTGTACCCGCAATGAATGTACAAATAAACGAGCTAACAATTTGAAATTTAGTCCATGATTTAACAATCATGAGTAAAAATCCCATTAGATAGGAAAAGTCCCATCCATAAAAAGCATTAACTATTCTCCCACTTGAATTAAAACTAAATAAAGATAAGAAATAATTGAATTTACCTGTTTCAAGTTGTTTAGCTGTTTCAAAAAAGCGATTAAGATGAAACATGACATCTGTTCCTAAAATTATCGAACGCTTATATATTTGTGGAGAGATAATTATAAACGAACATATAAATATTACTACTAGGGCGATAACTAAATCTTTTTTAAACCATTTCATTTTCATTACATTACCTACACTCTCTATTTTTTCTCATTCATTATAACAAAAATACTAGTGTAATTAATATCCTTATTTATTATGTACGCCCCTCAATGAGGGGCTATTCTTTATCTACGCGGAATATTCAAGTACCATCGTTTGTCATGAAAATCTTGCGCTCCGCCTTGCGTGTTACCTTTCGGATCGTTCGTTGCACGCATCATTACATAGACTTTCTTATTAGGAAAATTACGCATGTTGAACGATACATGATAACCAACGTTTCCATAAGTACTATAAGATTGGTTTACATCTGGACGTGAAACGCCATTAGCATTTACTCGTGCTAGTTCTTTCCCAGTATTGTAATCCATGATGAAGATATACTCATATTGGTAGTCAGCAATATGCCATCCAGCCACATGCAAGTTTGCGTTTTCGATTTCTCCGAACTGATCAATGTGGGCGTAATTTGTTCCATCTGTCAGTGTAGGATTTGCTGCACCTGCTCTAGTTGGATCAATGACTGGTTTATCATCTGAAGTTGTCGGATTTTCATCGGTAAATCCATGAGCTAAATCATAGGCTAGTTTTTCTTTACTTACGCCCATTTCAGAAAGATAACCGTAAGGATCTGTATGATCACCCCAAACATAATTTGTTACCCACAAATGAGAAATGATTCCTTTTGTAAATAAAGAAGTTCCTTGATCAAGAGTCGATGGAATTCCATATTTTTTTGCACTATCTCTTGTATATTCAATGTAAGCTCGATAGTTTTTCTCAAACAATGCTTTATCATATGTGCGCTGTAATTCAATCTGTACAGGCGCATAAGGATTGGCATTACCAGCACCCCACGAAACATATCCTTGCTCACCCACACGGTAAACAATCCCACCGTCACCAATAACATCTGTGGTATAAGGATTACTTCCGTTATAATTATTTTTCATGTTGGCTGCTACATTTCTTGCTGGTGCATCTATTCCAGTTTCGTGCAAAATAATCTTGTTAGGAATTGCTAATCTGGAGTCTCCTTGATTCGGCGCTAAATTATACTCGTCATTAATAGTATAAGCAAACCCATTAATTGGCAATAAAAAAAGAGCCGTTAATAGGCTCATCGCAGTAATAGTAATTTTCTTTTTCATTTGTTTCCTCCTATTTTTTCAAATTATAAGCCGACACACCAGTGATAACACCTAAAAATGTTGCTACTGCATTGATAGTGAGTACTGTCATATCTGTTCCATTCCATCCATACGCTTTCCCTAACATGGCTACTAAAGCAGATGCAGCTGGTAATACTGTTAAAACCGTCCATTTAATGACTTGATAATACTTATCGGGTAAAATCATTCACTCACCCCCTCTCACATCTTGAATATCATGCTCAACTACTTTCATTCGGCCTTCTAATTGATAGGTTCTTTCTACCAAATTATTATGTTTTTCAACTTTTTTCTCTAGTTGATCAATTCGATAAATTGTCAATTTATTAGAGATAACAATTCCTGAAAAAGTTCCCACCAATGAACCAGCTAAGCTAAAAATTGAAATGACCGCATCTATAGCGTCTACTCTTTCGTTCGTTTCTTCGTTTGCAGCTAAAGCTAACATAGCCATTTCTCTATGTGTCGTTGGAATAGCGATCATTCGTTCTTTGATTGATTTTTCCATTTCATTGAAAGCTTCAATAAATTTTAGTTTGAAACTTATTGCTTTACTTCCAGTAAATCCCATAGCTAGCAAGGAAAATCCGTCTCTATTCATGAAATAAACTCTCCGACTTCTTCCGTATGAGTCCGGCTCGTTCCCTTCCATAAACATCTGCTCAAAATCGAGCACATCTTTAACATTGGCCGAATTTTCGAGCGATCTTTTTATTGATTCAATTGCTTCTAGCACATGCTTATGTTTCTTTTCGAAACTTTCTGCCACTTGCAAGCTCGTAGTTACAGCTTCTTTATTTTTCAAAATTACTAATTCTTGCATTATTTCTTCTCTCCTTTTTGATATAATTTGAGTAAAAAGGTGGTGAATTACTTGATAAAAATTTTGAGCGATTACCAAGTCGCTATTACTTTAATCATTTCTATTTCAGGATTTTTTTTATCCCTCTATAACTTATTTAAAGATAAAAGAAAAATTACGCTCTCCTATTTTTTAGTTAAGCATGATAGAAGTAATCGAATGATTCTTACTGGCGTAATTGCAAACCCATCAAAAATGCCAAACTCAATTATCGAATGTACGTATCTTTACAACGGTAAGAAAATTGATTGTTCACATTATCACGACAATGGTTTTGATATGGGAAGCTTTCATAAAAGTAGCCTTTTATCTCCTATACCGTTGGCACAAGAAATCTCTCCTGGCTACTCAGTCGCTTTTTCAGAAGTTTTAAAGATGAAAGATATATTACCTGGTGAAAAACTTGTAATGGTCATAAGAACAGCTAATTATCAAAAAAAATTTAAGTTAAAGCTAAAAGACTCATTTTAATTGAAAAATTTTTCTTTAATAATCAAATACAAATTAATTATTATTGATCCAATCCCACAAAACATAGTTAACAGAAATACAATATCGTCCTTACTCATTAGTCAGTCCCTCCCGACTGGCTTTTTCGCTCTGTACTCCGCTTCATCAAGCCCCATAAAAATCCAAACCATGTAAACAATCGTTCCTATCAACGCTTGCCTGCTTCCCCAAAGACCTAAAGCGTAGATAATTAGTGGTGCGCTGAATACTAATGCTCTATTAAATTTTCCCATCCGCTTGCCTCCTTAAGATTTCCGAAAAATTTGTTTCTAAAAATTCAAGTGTTTTACTTCTTAAAAATAGATATGTGTCTCTTCCTTCAACTGGATAATAGACAAATCCATTTTTGTTTTTCTCGATATCGATAATATCTCTATATTTTGGGTTCTTTAAAACTTTAGAAGTAAACCAATCATATTTTCTGTTAATCCGTTCTAGTACTTCTGGCAACGTCATCCATCTACCAGTATCATCAGCTTTTTTTAACTCCTCATAATCCACTTGGGATATAATTACATAGCCTTCTGGAACTGGGATTTTCGCTTCTAGATATTGCATTAGCTGTCCCTCCTATTAAATACCTAATATTTTTTTTACAGTTTCTATGTGTTCTTGAGCTTTTTTACCATCACGATTGCCGTTTAGAATATCTGATAAATAAGCTCCTGAAATACCAACAAGCGCAGCTAGTTCTTTGAAAGTCATTCTTCTTTTTCTCATCTCCGCTCGAATTTTTAAGTCTAAATTCTCAGACATAAAAATAGCTCCTTTCTAAACAAATAATTTGTAAGCTAAAAAATTAGCTAAATCGTTGACACCTATTAGCTTTTAAGCTATTATGAATACATAGTTAAATAAGACTTATAAAAAGCCTCTAAAATAACATTTCTAAGTTTGGCGACCGAGAGAATGTTTTAAATTAGTAGAGTTTTTTGTTGCTCTTATTTAGCTAACAATTTAGCTTACGAATTAAATATACTAGCTTAAAAGCTAATTATCAACCAAAAATATAACTTTTAAGCTATTTATTTTCTTTTCAGCTTTGAAAGGTTGATAATAATGAGTTTAGTTACTAAGATTAAAGAATTAGCAGACGAAAAGCACGTGACTATAGCAGAAGTAGAAAGACAGGTGGGCATCTCTAATGGACAAATAAGAAGATGGGATAAAGCCTCGCCAAAATCTGAGAACTTAAAGAAAGTTGCTGATTATTTTGGTGTCACAACTGATTATTTATTGGGAAATAATAATGTTCCCAAATGGGCTACAAAAGAGGAAGTGGTTGAACTTGATAAACTACTAGATTCAAATGTTAATATGTCTTATGGTGGGGAAACATTGACACCCGAACAAATACAGCGCGTAAAAGATATCCTGATAGCGACTTTCTGGGATATTGTGAAAGAAGACAAAGAAAAAGGCAAAAAGATGTGAGCTTATGGAGATGGATACGATTAATTTAGTCGAGGAATTGAAGCGGAAATACCAGTCCGCTAATCCTTTCTATATTTGTAAAAAGATGGGCATTAAAATTCAATACGTTCCTTTTATCGAAAATCCCAAAGGGCAGTTTCAAGAAATTAGAGATCGTGCAATAATCTTTTTAAATGATGAACTGCGAGACTCTGAGGAAAGATTCTACATTTGCGCTCACGAATTAGGTCACGCTATTTTTCATCGTGGCTTATCTAGCTATTACGTATCAACAAGAACATCTAGAAGCAAATCTGAAAGCGAAGCTAATTGTTTTGCTGCTAATCTCATTGTTTCTCTATACAAAGAAGACAACGATCAATATCCTAGAAAAATCGAGGAATTAAAAAATCTTTACGGACTACCAGAAAGCGCTTATCGTTTTCTTATATAAAAAAAGCCCGTGCTGCAACACGGACTAGAAACCTTATTTCTAAGATTCTCCAATAAAATCATACCATAAAAATGAGGAGTTAAAAATGGATTTGGAGAAAGAGCGGATAAAAATAAATTGTAATTTTTGTAAGAAAGACTTTATTTTAACTTTCAACACAACCCAATGCCCTAATTGTGGAGGAAAATTTTCTCCTGAAGAAGTACATCAAGTTTTTTACAACTATGAATCAAGATTAGCAAATTCTAAACTATACAGAGCCGGAGAAAAGATGCAGAAATCTGGTGAACGTATAGAAAAAACTGGAAGTTTCATCTCGCAAATTGGTTGTTTTATATTTATGTTGCCATTGGGTTTATTTTGCATTTGGTTCATAATGAATATGTTTAAATAAAAAACACGCCCCTCCCTCGCCAAAGTTCGTGGACGTGTTAAAAACAAACCTACACAATAGGCTTCTTTACAGTGCCTATTGTATCAGAGAAAGAGAGTAGATTCAATTATGGCAAGATTAGTCAAACGTGGAAATAGTTGGCAATACGAAATTTCATACAAAAAAGATGACGGAAAATACACGAAGATAAGAAAATCAGGATTTAAGACAAAAGGCGAAGCAAAAGATGCCGCCAACGAATTAGAATATAACTTGAACAAAGGCCTTAAAGGGGATCGCAAAAATCTATTATTATCAGATTACTTTGAGGATTGGATGCAACTTTATAAAGAAGGAACAGTATCTCCTATCACTTATAGAAAATACGAAGATACGTTAATGAACATAAAGAAATATATGCCAGCAGTGTTGATTTCTGATTTAGATAGAGTTGGATATCAACGCTTTTTAAATAAGTATGCTAAAGACCATGTAAAGTCTACCGTTATTAAGTTCAATAACCATATTAGATCGTCGCTGAAAGATGCCGTAGAAGAAGGATTAATTCCGTTTGATCCAACTAGAAAAGCAGTAATCAAAGGAAAAAATTCATTGAAGCCAAAAGAAGATAAATATTTAGATTATGATCAATTTAAATCTTTAATGAAACTCGTAGAAGAAAACCTTTCTGCGCAGTACTCTTCTCCTATGCTCGTGTTAGTTGCTGGTGCTACTGGAATGCGATTTGCTGAACTTCTAGGATTAACATGGGAAGATATCGATTTCGAAGATCAAATCATCACTATTAATAAAACATGGAATTATAAATTAAATGAATGGGGAAAAACAAAAAACGAAACCTCAAATAGGAAAATTTCCATTGATAAACATACGATTAATCTCTTAAAAAAGTTTAAAATCAATCAAAAAGAATTATTCGAGAAGTTTGAAGTTAAAAACCCTCATAATTTTGTTTTTTTCAACTTAAAAAATGGATTAGTTTCATCAAATGCCGTCAGCAAATATTTGCGCAAAAAATTAAAAGAATTAGGGATTGAAAAGCAATTTACTTTGCATGGACTAAGGCATACACATGCATCTATTTTACTTTATCAAGGAGTAAATATACTTAGTGTATCGAAACGTTTAGGACATAGCAGTTTAGAAACCACAATGTCTACTTACCTTCATATTGTTCGAGAGCTTGAAGATCAGGATAAAGAAAAAATCAATGCTGTGTTCGATAGTTTATATAAAAATGATAACTAGTTTGGCACATTTTTGGCACAAATATAAAACAAACCCCAGTATCACAAAGGATGCAGGGGTTATTTGTACGTTCCTGACTGGAATTGAACCAGCGACCTATCGCTTAGGAGGCGATTGCTCTATCCTACTGAGCTACAGGAACAATTTCAATAAATCAATTGTAGCTTGTTTGTTTTTTACTTGCAAGCTTATCTGCTAAAAAAATCAGCTTGTAAGTTAGGCAAATCGTTTCCACTAGCTCTTAACAGATGATAAACTAGGAGTAGAATGAAATAATACAGGGAGGTTCTTTCCAATGAATGATAAGCCAAAAGAAAAAGTATATGCCGAACGCTTAGATTCATCTAAAAAAAATCGGGAAAAGATTACGAAAGAAGCAATCCAAGACCACAAAAAAGAAAACCCTAAAACAAAAGAAAACAAAAAATTCAAATTTACGAAAAAAGAGGATTTACTTTAACATTTTCCTTCAAATGCCAAACGAAAAAACAAAAGGGTGGTGACAAAAATATTGTCATCACCCTTTTTTTATCAAAAATAGTCATTAAGGATTGGCTGTTGCTGTGGCAAGATCGAGCTTAACGTTTCTTCATATTCTTTTGCCACCTGTATCCTCTCTTGGAATACCAGCTCTTCAACTTTACGATATCCTAATAATAGCTGTGTGATATGTTGGATACTTCCGCGAACGATCGGTAATGCTGTTTGTTCTACTTTTGAGAGATGGTTTTTTCCATTTTTGATCGTTACTTCCACGATTCCTTCATTCCATTTTGCATACTGATCTTCTTCTATCTGAAGGGCAAAGGCAGCTTGTTTCTTTCTAAATGGATATTTTTCCAAAAACAAAGAAATATCTACGATCCTCGCCATCATATAAGGTGTGATCGTTACAGAAGCAAATGGATTTGCTAATAGATAATTTTGATCATTGCCACCGTAGCCACATGAATATTCAAATGTTTCAAAAGCACCGTTATGGGAACTTACAAAGCGGACAAGACTGCAAAAGGTATCATGATTCAAAAATCCCCATTCCACAATAATAAAGGAAGACGCTGCAAGCTGGTAAACGACATAGCCCGTTGCTTCCCCAGTCTCATCAAAATACAAAGCAAACTGGTAATTACCTTTTTGCTTGAATTTATACGTATACCACCAGTCTTCGCGCTTCAGACCAGCTCGTTGGTTTTCAGGCATCTGTTCATAAATTCGTTTGATTGCAGCTTTTGCATCTTCGAAATTCATACGCTTCATCTTGCCAGATTTTTTTTTGGTAAACGGCACGTCACGACTGTTTAGTTGATACCTGATTTTATCAAACGATTGTTCATAGCCATAGCGCCGATAGAAGAGATAGGAGAATGGCGCCAGATAAGATAAGCTTACTTTACGATCACGGCAATCTTCAAGGATCTTTTCCATGATCTGATTGATTCCGCCTTGTCCCCTTGCTTCAGGATAAGAAGCAACATAGCCAATACCGGCCATTAAATACTCTTGTCCGTAAAAATTCACTGGAAAAGGAGTCGCCATGACTTGACTTGTTAGCCGATCCTCCTCATCAAAAAAACCGTAATTCCAGGAATTCTCCGCAAGTGTACGAAAACGTTCTCTCCTTTCAGGTGTATCTGCCCCATTAAATGCATATGTGGCTAAAGCAAACATTTCCTCAATCGAAGATCCCCCTAGCTCTCTTACTTGTTTTGTCATTTTGCTGCCCCTTCCTACAAAAAAACTAGTGAGGAATCTCAGGAAAGACCTCGCTCCCTCTGAAAAATCTCTTCTAGCTTACTTCATTTTTCAATAACTAAATAGTACCATTTTTTCACTGGTTTAATACGTTGCTTCGATCATCTCTAGCATTTTTTTGAAACGTCTCCGCTTAAAGTACATCAAGATTGTTCCTAAAAGCATATCATTCAACTTTTGAAGCATGCCATAAGACTCCATTTTTTCTGTGTAATGAACCTCACAGGTCGAATCGTCTACTGGTTTGATTTGATAATGAACAACGAATTCATTCTTCGTTGTCGATGTACGAAACTTATAAGACTGGTTTTCAATGACTTCTTCGATTTTTATACGAGCCCGGTTATTTTGCGAGAATTGTTTGACGTACTCCAAATTTTTCAGCTGTTTTCTGGTCACTGATTTGCCGGTCGCTTTACGTACATCGAAAAGAACAGAATCCATAACTTTATCGTAAAAAAACGACGCTGGAATATTTAATTTTTTTGTGATTTCCATTAGTTATTTTTCTCCTTTGCTTCTTCTCTTTTTTTCCCCTTCATGAAGAAGTAGATTCCTAATCCTGTTAGGAAAAGACCCGTGACCATACTATACAAATCATACCTTTGCGAATGTGGATTCAAACTATACAATACGATCAAAGAACCAATACTACATAAAAATAAACCGTTTTTTATCATATCAACCATCCTATCTTTTTGAACCATTTTCTTAAACAGCTGTTGACTGAAAATAAAGGACTGTTCCCCAAGGCTGTGCTTTGATTAGTTCCTTTGCTTTTTTAGCCGCAGCTTCCGGATCTTCTGCACTTGTTTCAAAGAACATTTTGATTCCTTGTTTTTCTTTAAACGTAAATGTCATTCCTTCTTCATTGTATCCTTCTAACAATTCTTTGATTGCATCTTGTTGCATTGCACTGGCAATTGAAATCATTTCAGTTCCTCCTCGAAAATTCATTATGAGGAACGAAACTTAAAGCGTCCCGCTCCTCAGATTCATCTTATTGTTGTTCGCCTGCGGCAGGGTCCATTTTGTTTGCAGAAATGACAAACGGTGCCCAAATCAAGAAAGTCACGACCATACATACCAACGTTACGATTGGTGCTCGCCAATCCGCTCCTGTTGCTAAGAATGACAATAAGAACGGCGGTACTACCCATGTAACTTGTTGCGAAACTGGTGCTACAAGTCCAAAGTAAGTTGCTAACCAACCGATAGCTGTCGCAACTACTGGAGCAATCAAGAATGGGATGAACATGATGGCATTCAATACGATCGGCAGACCAAACATCACTGGCTCGTTGATATTGAAAATACCAGGTCCAATGGATAATTTAGCTACTGTTAAATAATCCGCTCGTTTAGAGAAAATCAAGATAGCTATCAGTAAGACGATCGTTCCACCTGATCCGCCAAACCATGCAAAAGCATCGAACGATCCACGGACCCACATATAAGCTTTTCCATCTTCGATTGCGTCTAACACGGCTGGTGTACCAGTTTTTCCGTTATAACCTTTTTGGAAAATATCAATATTGATTAGTTGTGCTTGTCCCCAGATTCCCTCTAGCACTGGTGCCAATACATTTGGTCCATGAATACCAAAGAACCAGAATACTTGAACAAACACTGTGACGATCAATACTGCTCCCAACCCTTGGGATAATCCTAGGAATGGTTCTGCAATATATTTTTGCACCAAATCGATGATTAGTTGCCCATCAGCTACACGACCTACGATATAATTGATAATAGCAATGACGTATAAAGCGATCGTCGCTGGTAAAATGGCTGCAAATGCTTTAGATACTGCTGGTGGTACTGAATCAGGCATTTTGATCGTAATGTTAGCAAGCATCAATTTACAAAAAATAATGACTGAAATTGCCCCCATGATCATAACTGTAAAATAAGCGTTTCCATTCAAATGATCTAGTTTCAGCCAACCCCATAATCCAACTGACAGTGTGCCATCTGCAATCGTTGCACCAATCTCAGAACTATTGATTGCATCTGCGACATTTGAAGGGACATTCACATCTAATGCTGCTGATAATGCTGGACCAAAGGAAATACCTTGAATCAAGGTAGCTAGACCAACGATCCCCCCAGCTAGATCATTTACTCCATAAGCTCGGGCAAGATTATACCCCCAAGAAAAGGCAAAAATCAATCCGGCGATTGCTAGTGTACCGTTCCAGACAAAACCATTGATTCCGATGATGACATTCAATACGGCAAAGATTCCTTTGTCTGCTGCTAAACTGTCAGCGTAGGTACTGTTAAACTGTTGCGGTAAATCTCGAATAATTGCATTGATCATTACAGCGACTGATCCCGCCATTGTTGCGGGCAGTGTGCCGATAAAAGCATCACGCAAAGCAACTAAATGTTTTTGCGCTCCGATTTTTGCGGCAACCGGCAGGATGTATTTCTCCATCCAACTTGTTAGTCCGTTCATTTTTTACTTCCTCCTATAAGTTTTTTATATAAAGAGAGTTCTCTTTATAACAAAATAAAAAATCCGTTCAAAAATTTTTCTTCTTCCGTTCAAAAAAGAAGTTGTATTTATTCGCTGTATACGCGACGATAAAGTTCGATGATTTCTTTTGCTAAATCAGTAAACGCAATAGACGTCATTAAATGATCTTGACTATGAACATTCAATAACGTCACTTGCATATGATTTCCTTGTGCTTCTTGTGTCAACATGTCTGTTTGTGCATGATGTGCTTGTATAAGTGATTCTTCTGCATCAGCGATTTTTCTATCCGCTAACTCGAAATCACCGATTTTAGCAGCCGCAATCGCTTCCATTGCGTCGCTCTTTGCATTACCGCCAAACATGATGAGTCCCATGATGGCTTCTAGATTTTGTTGATCTTCCACGTTGTTATCCCCCAACTGCATACTTGATTTATTTCATTAGATTTTCTGCTTGTGCAAGTACTTTTTCTCCATTCATCATGCCATAGTCCTGCATATTGATGACATCTAACGGAATACCTTTAGGCGCAAGTTTTTGTTCGAATTGAGCTTTCATGAAACGTACTTGAGGACCTAATAATAAAACATCGACATTCTTAGATTCTAAATTATTATCTGCATCTGAGGCAGAAACAGCAAAAATATCAGCTTCCATTCCTTTTTCTTCCGCTGCTTTTTGCATTTTTGTGACCAATAAACTCGTACTCATCCCTGCTGAACAAACTAACATAATTGTTTTTTTTGCCATTTTTAACACTCCTTTTATTGTTTTTACACTTTTATATAATGCAAGAAGCATGCCAAGAAAAAAAGAGCTAAAATAGCGTTTTCATGCTTTTTAGCTCTTTTATATAGTGCGCACACTGATATCCAGTGTGTAAACAGTATGATTAGTGTGTTTATTTTTTTATTTTGTTTTCAAGAAACATTTGTGTAAGAAACGCGATATCATCTTCTGAAATTTTTACCTGATATTTCCGTTCCAGTGCCATCAAGTTTGCTCGAATGATATCCATTTCCAAACGGTAAATTTTTGAGAAAATAGATAGTTTCTCAAATTGCCGATGCGTTTCTTTTTTGATCAATCCGTCTAGCATGAAGGCTAAATGGATGACAATTCCAGTATCTACTCCTGGTTCTACGATAATCGACAAATCTGTCTGGATCTGCTGAACTGTTTTTTGCAATGAGCGGATCAATTCATCAATAGAAAAGACATCACTTAATGATCCTGAAAGCGAATCAACAATTTTAGCTGTTGGAATCTCATCATCAGCTATACGCTTTAAAACATTCAATTTTTCATCATCAAAAACGTCATAGGCGGAAAAAAATGGGATATTTTGATAATCAACGTCAACCGTTCCTGCAATTGCTTTGATCTCGTATTCTTCCAATAAGGCATCAATGTGTTTTTTGAATGATTCGCGTTCTAAAAACTGCATCTGGATCAGTTCTACTTTGTCTTGATTAATCACCGGCATAATCCGTTGATACAATTTGGCAGCTACTCCCTCACCAGTAAAACATGTCACGATGACGGCTTTTTTACGCTGTAAAGTTTCAGATTTTTCCGCTTTGAACTGATCACGTACGATTGATTCAAAGGAGAGCTGAATATTTTGATAGATTTCTTCTAAGCTTCTTCCAACACTTGCCATCCGTATCGCTTCTATCACAATCATCGTACTTGTCATTGTGATAGCTTTCGTCCGAATGCCAGTCTCTTCATAAATCAAATCACTGAAGGTGTTTAATGATCCCATATCTGTTAACAAAAGCAAGCCATTCGTCAAATGCCCCTGATAATTTTTGACATATTGTAGGACCTCTTCATACATTGTTTGAACTTCCATAACCAGTGGCATATTAAAAGCTTTCCCTACTTTTGTTCCTAATAGTTCTTGCGCCATCTCCAACATACTTGAAGCGGTCTGTCTGCCGTGCATCAGTACAAGAACATCTACTTTGTTTTCTTTAACGGGCTCACTTTCTCCTAAATTGATAGAAAGAAACATACTGATAAAGCCAATTTCATCAAAAGGAATCTCGACTTGTTCTTCTTCTTCAATGATTGTCGAAAGATCGATTGCTACCTGGAATTCCCTCTTAAAATTTTTTCGTACGTTATTCAAATCTGGATGGACAATCATATGTCCTTCTCTCACACGATCCAATGTACTTTGCAAATGCAAAGCAAAAGCAAAACGAGCTTTTTCATTATAAATACGGTCTAACCGTTTTTCAGCCACATCATACAATTGATTGGTTAACCGCCAGATTTCATCTGGCAAAAGATCTTTCGGGATTGAACTTTTAGTCAATTCTTTGACATATGTCTGAAAATAAGCATCTACATCTTTTGAAATGAGCGTCTCCAAATCGATGTTCTCCACACCGGTTTCAGAAAGAGAAGTAACTTTTTCCTCAATATCGTTGTAGACTTGCATGTTTCTTTCTGGATCTTGTGACCAGACGACATCAGCAAACCCTGGTTCAAATGTCAAATACTGGCTCTTACTGTCCATGAATCGGTCGAGGCGTTCTGGTATTTCCTTGATTTTCAGTAGTCCTTTTTGTACTTGAAGGGAAAGTTCTTCTTTTCGAATGATCAGCTTTTTCTCATGATGCGTTCGGTAATGTAAAAAAGATTTTGCACAGACTAATTTCAGGTCTCGTTTCACTTGACCGATATTCCCTTCCGCATCATAAAGCATGAAGGCAAGAATCGCTTCTTTTTCGATATCGATACGTTGATTCAAACGGTTCGCTTCTTGTTTGATAAAAAGAGAGATGATCTCATAACGCTCATCCAATGAACGCGAAGCAAGGTTTGGCAAGGTGATAGCCATAGGGATCCGTCGGTTGAAGGTAGTCAAGAAGCTTTCTGAAGATTCAGTCGTTGCCCCAATGATCTGAACTGATGCTTCATGTACTTGTGCACTTTCTCCAAGTGGACGATAGATACCTTTATCGATGAAAGTAAACAGCATTTCCTGCCCTTCCGGTGGTAAACGGTGGATCTCATCTAAAAACAATATACCGCCGTCTGCTTTGGCGATTAGACCAGGACTGTCTTGCGCTGCTCCTGTGTAAGCCCCTTTTTTGACCCCAAAGATGTGTCCAAAGAGCAGTTGGGGATTTTGAGCATAATCCGCACAATTGAAAGAAACAAATGGCGCATCGGCTGAAAGCATTTCAGATTCGATTGCAAAATGATACATACATTCCGCAAACATCGACTTCCCTGTACCAGTTTCTCCAAAAATAATGGTATGCAGCCCCCGCGGCGGATAAAGAATCGCTGCTTTTGCCTGCTGTATGCTGACTTTTAAAGAATCATTTTCTCCAACGAGCGTTTCAAAAGTCACTTGCGTAGAAGAGTCGACATGTACTTCATCAGATTTTGATTTTTCCGTTGGCAAGGAGTAAACGACTGGTCGGCCAGCGGTTTTTACAATATGATGAGCCTTATACAGTTCGCTTAAATATCGGCTTGCATTGCTTCGATCAATATTCAAGCGCTCAGCTACATCACTTGCTGTCAATCCTTGTTGGTTTTCTGTCAATAGATGCAAGATCTCTTCTTGACGTTCTTTCACATAATCCCTCCTCTGGCAACCAATTTTGTTCCCGTTTTCATAATCATAGCATAAAAAGGCGCTTATTTGCGCCTTGCTCCTTTATTTCTCTCTTTTTTTGATTTATTTTTAACTTTTTTTCTTGATTTGTTTTTGTTATGCTCTGGATTTTGTTCTTTCCCAGGAAAAGATTTCTTATACTTGTTATTCGCTGCGGTAGCTACATCTTCTTTGATTGGTTGATCCGTTTGTAACTTTCCTCCGTGCAGAAAAATCTCTTCAAGTGTTATGTTTGTCGGACGTAAAAGTCGTTTCAAATCTCTTAAATTGTTATCTTGTACGAGTGTGATCACTGTTCCTTCATTGCCCATTCGACCAGTTCTTCCAGAACGATGCAAGTAAGCTTCTTCACTTAACGGCACTTCTGCATTCACGACATAAGGAAGTCCTGTAATATCTAAACCTCTAGCCGCCACATCTGTGGTCAAAAGTGCGCTGATCTTTTTCTTTTTGAATTGTTCCAACGCCGCTTTTCGGAGCAGCTTGTTTTGATCAGAGGCCAGGCTTCCTACAGGTACCCCTCTATACAGCAATTTTTCTTCCATCACACCTAATTCAGTCAGTTGATTAAAGAAAATCAGACCTTGAAAATCTTCTATGTGAGTGAGACGTCTTAGATATTCATCTTTCTTTCGTATTGGCACTCGTAAAAAGTAATGTCTCAAGCCTTTTTGAGAATCATCTTCTGCTGTCACGTCGATCGTCTCAAACGTTTTCCCAGTGATTTTTTCAATGCTTTCAAGGGAACGATCTGCTGTTGCTGAAAAAAAGGCTAGCTGATATTCTGTCGGAGCTTGATGAAGAATCTGATCAATGATTTGGCTGTTCCCCGCATCAAATAGCTGGTCTGCTTCATCAAATACCATTGTTTTCACTTGATGTGCTTTTATTTTTTTAGCTTTCATCAATTCCAATATTCTTCCTGGTGTACCAATCAAGATTTCTGGTTTTTTCTTCAAACCTTCAATTTGTCGTTTAACGTTTGCTCCGCCCACCAAAGATTGGACTTTCAATTCTTTGTCTTTTCCCCATTCACGTGCAACATCTGCTACTTGAATAGCTAGTTCTTGAGAAGATGCAAAGATAACCAACGCACTTGCTTCACCTGGCTCTACGTTTAGTAGTAACGGCCAAAGATAAGCCAGTGTTTTACCTGAACCTGTTGGAGAGATGGCTACTATGCTTTGTTTATTGCTTAATGGCTGAAAAACTGCCTGTTGAATAAGAGAAGGTGTAATAAATCCTTTATTCTCATAATTTTTCTGCCAATTTTCGGGAAATACTTGTACAAATTCGTTCATTAAAAATCTTCCTCATTATCTGCATCGAATTTGATGCCACCATTTTTTCTTAAATCATAAATCACTTGGTTCACATTTCTAGCTAGCTCGATCCACTCTTCATACAATAATCCCCAAGCTGGATCTTTCGGATGAGTCATGACATTGGCAAAATCCTCTGCTTCATCTGCCATTGGATTTTCTGCAGCTGTTACTGCTAAGTCAATGATTTCTTCGTGTACCCGATCATGAAACTCTGCTTGTTCGATTGCATTGACGCCATTCATCACTAGCGTTCCTGAGTCAAAATAGATCTCTGATGGCAGATAAGAATCACCGATTTTACCTGGTTGGATCGATACATCGAAAGTATCATAACGCAAGATTCCCCATCCAAGACCATCCACACCAGTAGAAATCTTTCTTGGGAAATAATGGACTTCTTTTGGCATTCCAAACCAAGCGACAGTTGCATACACAAGGTAAACACCTAAATCCATCAATGCACCACCTGAGAAATGAGTCGAGAAGATATTTGGTTCTTCTCCATCTAATACTTGGTCATAACGCGAAGAATATTTCATATAGCTGAAATTTGCACCGATTATCTCGTCTTTTAATGGTAAGTAATCGGCAATCTTTTTAAAACCTGATTCATGGATATTTCTTGCTGCTTCAAAAAAATACACATTGTGTTCATTTGCCAAATGGATGATTTCATCCATTTCTTTTGGCGTCGAAAAAGCTGGCTTTTCCACTATTACATTTTTACCTGCCAAAATTGCTTGCTTAGTCTGACTAAAATGAAGACTATTTGGAGAAGCTATATAAACAGTGTCCATATGAGCAATATTGAAAAAAGTCTTCAAATCTGTTGCAAATTCGATATCCCCTTCATAATGAGAACCAAATTCCTGTGCTTTTTCCAAATGTCTAGAATATACCGCTGTCAATTCATATTTTTTTGTGCTCAAAGCTGCTTGGACAAATTGATGAGTGATCCAATTTGTTCCAATAATACCTAAGTTGATCATTTTTTTACCTTCTTTCTATTGTATAGGATCTTCAAACGGGATAGCTACATCAAATGGGATAGCCTGCTTGACAGTTACCTCATCTGCCGTTACTTGACAATTATAGGCGAGGATTTGCACTCCACTTTGCTGCGCATGTCGAACCATATCAGCTAGTGCTGGTTGCATTTCTTCATGGATCGTTGCGAAATGAAGATGTTCGAATTGAGCAATAAACAAGACATAAGCGGCATAACCATCTTGTGCGGCATACGCTAATTCTCCAACATGTTTCAATCCTCTGAGTGTAGGCGCATCAGGAAAAGCACCAATTGCTTTATTTTCAAGCGTCATACCTTTGACTTCAACAAATGCTTTTTGTCCGGCCGCCGTCTCCAAATAAATATCAAATTTGGAGTGAAGATAAGTTACTTCCCGCTTGCATGCTGTAAATGGACCAGTTAATCCTGGTAAAAGGATCGTGCCGTCTAAAATACCGTCAGTTGCCAACTGATTAGGCAATTGACTATCGATATTGAACCAATCACCCTTCTTTTTTACAGCAATCAAATCATAGTCGGTTTTCCTTTTAGGTCCAGGAGCAAATACAATAGCCACTTCAGCGCCCGTTATCAGGACCTCTTTTCCTCTGCCTGTATTTTTGACATGCGCGATAATCATTTCTCCGTCTTTTTTCATGCAATGTGCAATAAACCGATTCGGGCGGTCAATAAAAAAAGCTGTTTCAACTTGCTGATACTTCAAATTATGTCACCTGTCTTCCTACTATGTATCCTATCATAATTTGTGGAAAAACAGTAAAAAAACCAGTCGAAAGTCTTAGAGAAATTTTAGTTTTTATTCGGTACAATGAAATAAAGAAGGAAGAATGTTTCTATACGATGATTTTCTCATAAAGGAGTGATTTGGTGATAAAAAAAATGATCTATTTTCTTGGTTCACTCGTTGCCGTTCTCTCAAGTTGGATTTACTTGAAAAAGAAAAAACAAGCAGAAAAATCTGAAAGACTCTCGAGGTATCAAGGTACATGGTTCTTCAGTGATAGCCAGCAAAAACAACAATTACAGATTACATCTGATTACACGTTTTTGATCAACGGTCAGTCACTTGGCACATCTGTGGTAGAAATAGATGAACAGCGTTTAGTCGTACGTGATCAATACGGTTTTTATCTTGTCTTTTCTTATCCCGAACAAACTCTTTATGATGAATCTGCAGATATCTCGTATAAGTTGACATCTGAAAAATAGACACCTCCCAATATATATCTATAAACGAAAGTATGAGTCTTCTTTCTCGTCTTTCGTTTTTTGTTGTAAAAACGTCCAAAAATCCTTTGTTTTTTATTTAGAAAAATAGTCAATTAACGTTTTTTTTGTTACACTTACTAATGATGGTTTTTACCATGAAAGGATGATCGAATATGACACCAAATCGAGAAGATTATTTGAAAATCATTTTAGAACTAGGCGGAGATACAACGAAAGTCAACAATAAACAAATCGTATCTAGCCTGGATGTCTCGGCTGCATCTGTCAGTGAAATGATTTCTAAACTTGTGAAAGAAGAGCTTGTAGAACATTCCCCTTATCAAGGTGTACAATTGACTGCAAGCGGACTGCAAAAAGCTAGCAGTTTGATTCGCAAACATCGTTTATGGGAAGTTTTTTTAGTTGAACATTTAGACTATAGCTGGAATGAAGTCCACGATGATGCTGAAGTATTGGAACATGTGACTTCGGAACATCTTGCAGATCATTTAGAAAACTATTTGAATCATCCTGAACATTGTCCTCATGGAGGATCGATTCCTAAAAAAGAGGAAGTCGTCCATGAAGAACGCCGACAAACACTAGAATCCTATCCTGTCGGTACAAAAGTGCGTATCGCACGAGTGCTTGATGAAAAAGAATTGTTGGATTACTTAGTCACAATTGACCTGAATATCAACGAAGAGTATGAGATCGTTGATATCGCAGCTTATGAAGGACCAATCACTATCCAAAATGATAGAAAGAAAATACCCGTCAGCTTCAAGGCGGCCAGCACGATTTTTGTCGATAAAATATAAAGGAGTGTATCTACATGTCTAATGAAAAAAATGTATTGTTTACGATATTCGGCGGCACAGGTGACCTAGCCCAACGTAAATTGTACCCGTCTTTGTTCCGCCTTTACAGAAAAGGAAATTTAGGCGAGCATTTTGCCGTGATTGGAACCGCTCGCCGTCCTTGGAGCGATGAACACTACCGTGAAGTTGTCAAAGAAACGATCCGTGCATTGAATCCTTCTGATGAAGAAGCAACTACTTTTGCTAGTCATTTTTACTACCAATCCCATGATGTAAATGATTCAACACATTATCAAACATTAAAAGAATTGTCTGACCGATTAGATGGACACTATCAGTTAAACGGCAATCGCGTCTATTATTTGGCCATGGCACCTCAATTTTTCGGAACGATCGTTTCTCATTTAAAATCACAAAACATTATGACAAAAAATGGCTTCAATCGTTTGATTATAGAAAAACCGTTTGGATCGGATTACCAATCTGCTTTCGAATTGAATCAGCAAATCAGAGAAGTATTCCCTGAACAAGATATTTTCAGGATCGATCATTATTTAGGGAAAGAAATGATCCAAAACATCTCAGCTATCCGTTTTGCCAATAATATTTTTGAGGCTCAATGGAATAATCGTTACATCGATAATATCCAAATCACTTTTGGTGAAAACCTTGGTGTAGAAGATCGCGGGGGCTACTACGATCATAGTGGCGCACTGAAAGACATGGTGCAAAATCATATTTTGCAAGTTGTAGCATTACTTGCAATGGAACCACCAGTAGCATTTTCCGAAAAAGAAATCCGTACAGAAAAGATCAAAGCATTGAAAGCAATCCGCATCTACAACGAAGAAGAAGTGTTAGAAAACTTCGTTCGTGGACAATATGCTCAAGGTGAATTAGATGGCGTACAATTCAAAGGTTATCGAGAAGAAGACAAAGTGGATGCTCAATCAGAGACCGAAACCTTCGTCGCAGGAAAATTCACTATCGACAACTTCCGTTGGTCTGGTGTTCCCTTCTATGTGCGTACAGGCAAACGTTTGACTGAAAAAGGTACTCGGATCAATATCGTGTTCAAACAGGTTCCTGTTAATGTATTCAAAACATCTGTCGATGAACCATGTGACGATACGACACTCCCACCGAATGTTCTAACGATCTATATCCAGCCAACTGAAGGATTTTCTTTATCCCTGAATGGAAAAGAAGTAGGTCAAGGGTTTGAAACGGAACCAATCAAATTAGAATTTCGAAATAGTGCAGAAATGGTTGAAAATAGCCCAGAAGCTTACGAAAAATTACTGCTAGATGCGTTGAATGGTGATGGAACGAATTTCTCTCATTGGGAAGAAGTCGCTCAATCTTGGCATATCGTGGATGTCATTCGCAAAGCTTGGGACCAAACACAACCGGACTTTCCAAACTACAAAGCCGGATCAATGGGGCCTAAAGCAGCTTTCGAACTACTCGAAAAAGACGGATTCGAATGGATCTGGCAACCAGATAACTGGTATCGCGAACGTGGAAAATTAATCGATTGATAACAAAAGGGGTTGTGACAAAAAACATGTCACAACCCCTTTTCCATTTTACTTTTCTTCGAATCCTTCAGATACAGCTTCAGGATAGAATTCTTCAACGATTTTTGCACAACGACCGCATAGATGAGGAAGTTTTTCATCTACTCCTACATCTTTACGAACTTGGCGACAGCGATCGCACGTTTCTCCGTCTGCTTTTTCCACTGTAATAGCAACATCATCAAATACCACAGCATTATCTGGCACTTGTACATCTGCTTCCATTACTTCAAAGTAGTCTGGGGAAACGATCAGCAATTGTGCAATATCTGCATCCAAAGCTTTTAACATTTCACGAACTTGTTGTTTTGGATAAACAGTTAGTTTTGCTTCCAATGATTTACCAATCAATTTGCTATTTCTTGCTTCTTCCAATGCTTTTAAGACCTTGTCACGGAAATCCATGAAAGCAGCCCAAGTGTCCATCAATTCCTCTTGGTTCGCAAAATCTTCATAGCCAGGAAATTCGCTTAACTGAACGTATGCTTCTTCTTCTTTCAGGAATGACCAGATTTCTTCCGCCGTATGTGGAATGATAGGCGTCAATAGTTTCGTCAAAGCTACAGCTGTTTGATAGAAAACAGTTTGCATGCAACGACGTTGATAATCATCTTCTGCTTCGATATAAACCACATCTTTAGCAAAATCCAGGTAGAAGGACGATAGATCAACAGTCAAGAAGTTCATAACTGTACGGTAAATATGCATGAAATTATATTTGTCATATCCTTCTTCTCTGATTTCTTTGATTACTTGGTTCAATCGTACGGTCATGTATTTGTCTACAGAGCGTAAATCATTGTACGAAACAGTATCTTTTTTAGGATCGAAATCTTCTGTATTCGCTAATAAGAAACGCATCGTATTTCTGATCTTACGATATACCTCTGCCACTTGACTTAAGATATCCATCGATACACGGACATCTGCTTCATAATCGACACTAGATACCCACAAGCGAAGGATATCTGCACCAAATTGTTTGATCACTTTTTCTGGTGCAATGATATTTCCTAAAGATTTACTCATCTTACGGCCTTCGCCATCTAAAGCAAATCCTTGAGAAATAACTGATTTATATGGTGCTACGCCATTGATAGCCACACTTGTCGTGATACTTGAGTTGAACCAGCCACGATATTGGTCTGATCCTTCTAAGTACATATCTGCTGGGAATGATAATTCTGGTCGTTGACGTAAAACAGCTTCATGAGAAGAACCAGAATCAAACCAGACATCCATGATATCTTTTTCTTTTGTAAATTCGCCATTAGGAGAACCTGGGTGAGTAAATCCTTCAGGAAGAAGTTCTTTTGCTTCTTTTTCAAACCAGATGATTGATCCATGTTCAGCGAATAATTTTGCTACATGTTCGATTGTTTCTGGCGTGATGATTGCTTCACCATTTTCAGCATAGAAAATCGGAAGCGGCACTCCCCATGCACGTTGACGAGAAATGACCCAGTCGCCGCGATCACGGATCATATTATATAAACGTGTTTTTCCCCATGGAATAACCCAATCTACTTTTTCTACTTCATCCAAAATATTCTGACGGAATTTATCGATAGATGCAAACCATTGTGGAGTTGCACGATAAATCACAGGTTTTTTCGTCCGCCAATCGTGAGGATAACTATGGGTAAAGAAATCTAGTTTCAGCAAAGCTCCTTTTTCCTTTAATAAATCAGTAATCATAGGATTTGCTTTATCATAAAAGATTCCTTCAAATCCAGGAGCTTCTTCTGTAAACAACCCTTTTGAGTCTACAGGTGACACTACAGATAGTTTATATTTGCTACCGGCGATATAGTCATCTTCCCCGTGTCCTGGAGCAGTATGGACTAATCCAGTACCAGCGTCTAAAGTAACATGGTCACCTAAAATTACGAGCGATTCACGGTCATAGAATGGATGACTTGCAGTCATATATTCCATTTCTTGGCCAGCAAATTCTTTTAGAACCGTTACATTTTCCCAACCGATTTCTGTTTGAACTGTTTCTAGCAAATCTTTTGCTACAACAAACTTACGGCCATCAGCTTCGACCAGTACATACGTAAATTTGGGATTTACAGCAATACCTTGGTTTGCTGGCAATGTCCATGGTGTTGTCGTCCAAATGACGAAAGCTGTATCTTCATCAAGGATGCCTTTGCCGTCTTTGACATTGAAAGCTACAAAAATAGATGGAGATTTTACATCTTTATATTCAATTTCAGCTTCCGCTAAAGAAGACTCACTTGACGGAGACCAGTAAATGGGTTTCAATCCTTTGTAAATATAGCCTTTTTCAGCCATTTTACCAAATACGCGTACTTGTGCAGCTTCATACGAAGGGTCTAATGTAACATAGGGATGTTCCCAATCTCCTGCAACTCCTAGGCGTTTGAAATCTTCTCGTTGTTTATCTACTTGGGAAAGTGCATATTCACGACATTTTTCCAAATATTCTGCCATGGACATTTCTTTACGTTTCACGCCTTTATTAGCCAACACTTGTTCGATTGGCAATCCATGTGTATCCCATCCTGGAACATATGGTGCGCGGTAGCCAGACATTGATTTTGAACGAATGATAATGTCTTTACTGATTTTATTCAATGAGTGCCCTAAATGGATATTTCCATTGGCATAAGGAGGTCCATCATGAAGAACAAAGCTAGGTTTTCCTTCGTTCAATTCTTGTCTTTTTTGGTAGATTTGATTTTCTTCCCATTCTTTTTGCCATTCGCCTTCTCGGTTTGGCAAATTACCACGCATAGGGAATTTTGTTTTTCCTAATTGCAAGGTTTCTTTCATTTTCATTCAACCATTCACTCCTTCGTTTATTTTCCGGACACAAAAAGGCATGTTCAGCCGCAAGGGACGAACATGCCGTGGTACCACCCAAATTTAGTTGCATCTATCTAATGCAAACTCTCTGTGACCAATAACGAGGTCAGCCGCTGCTTCTTACTCTAGTTTCAGAAAAGCAGTCTCAAGTAGAGGATCTTTCACGATGCAGTGTCTTACCGATCTTCCACTCTCATCGGCTCGCTTTAAGAATAACAAAGTGCTTTTCTGTTCTACTCGTTTTCATGTTCACCAGGTACGATTGAGATATCGATAGCCTGTGTATCAAATGCCGTCATAGGTGCTTCTATGACTCCTGTGTCTGAGTTTACATCAGTATCATTTTCGTTGTCAAGCTGTTTTGCTAAAACTTCTTTGATCACTTCATGGCTGTCAGTCACATAGCTAGAGAATGGTTGTAAAATTTCGTCCCATTCTGGACTTTTCACTTGTTCCAATTGAGATTCAAGCATCAAGCTGATACGTTGATGGAATACTCGTGTCTTTTTCTTAAGATCTTCTGTTTCTGTCGCAAGCTGTCTTGCTTTTTCTGTTGCATCTGTCAAGATTTTTCTTGCTTTTTCTTCTGCATCAGTTGTTAATTGGTGTGCACGTTTTTCAGCATTCGCAACTAACTCATCTGCTTTGTTTTGTGCAGAAGTAACGATCACTTCAGATTCTTTACTTGCACTTGTTTTTACTTTATCCGCTGTGTCTTGAGCTACGATGATCGATTGGTTCAATGCATCTTTCAATTCATTGAAATACTCAAGTTTTTCTTCTGAATGTTTGACTGCTTTTTCTAATTCACGATTTCTTTGAGTCAATTCTTCGTAGTCACGAACAACTAAATCTAAGAAATCATCTACTTCGTCTTGATTATATCCCCGCATTTTTGTTGGGAATGTCTTATTTTGGATATCTAATGGAGTTAAAGCCATGAGTAAACCACCTTTTTATTTTATTTACGTAATACACCGAACAACACCCTGTACTTTTCTTTTTTCGTCTTCCCCTCAAGTTCTTGGATCTGGACTCTGCCGTAACCCCTGACTGAAATAATATCTAATAGTTCAAGTACAAAATCAGGTCTTGTATTTTCTGTCCAATTCACTTTTACTTTACCAGCTTCGATCAGCTGCTTGGACCGCTGTCTGGAAATATTATAAATCTCAGAGATCACACTGTCCAGTCGCATAGAACTAACAGTCCCTCTTTCTTGTGTCCAGCTGTCTTTCGGCAAAATCATTTCTGTGTATTTGATTGGTTCCAAGCGTACAGCAACTTTTCCAATCTTTGTTACTTGTGCAGCAACAAAATGATCCACCTCATTTGCAATAAATACTTGCCAGCGATCGCCATCTGAGATGATATCGCCAAAGTAAGAGCGTTTGATACCTGTTCCCACTAAAGTCCCAAGGATTTTCCCATGACTTAGACTGGCAAATTTGCTAGGATAATGGATTTCATACAATGCTGTTTCAAAATCTTCCTCTACAGGTTCGTAATAATCGGGGAAAATCAAACATCTTTTTCTTTCTGCCTGTTCATATCCACCATAAAACATGAAACGCAAATCACTGCTTTGACGAATCAGTGTTTCTAAAATATAGGATTGTCTGGGGTCAAGAAATTCAGTCAGATATGGCGCATATTGTCCTTGAACTTGTTCAATCCAATCACCTACTGAGTCGATAAATGCCCGTTCATCTGCCCGAAAGTGCTGGTATACATTTGCATCCAAAATTTTCCCCTCCTATCTATTCTGAGAATAAAGATTTTGTTGCTTGAATCAATAAACTATATGGATAGTTATCCATATAACGATCTGTGCTAATCCTTGTACGGCTAAGTTCAAGATTAGAATGGCCCCTAAAATCGTGAAATCCAAAGGACCGATCCTTAAAGGCAGACGATCGAATAAACTGATATACGGTTCACAGATCTTAGCTAAAAATCGTCCTAATCCTGATTGATAACCGCCTGGAAACCAAGAGAGCAAAGCATATACCATCAAGATAATGCTATAGAAATAGGCTGCCCGTTCAATTAAATGAAGTAATAGCGCAATAATATAAATCGTAGTTCCTCCTCTTACAGATCAAACAAATTCGCATCTGCAAAAGATTGAGCGGTTGAACTGTCAATCTCCATCCCTGTCGGTGTACAAAGAAAAATTTCATCTCCAACGCGTTTGATATCTCCATCTAATGCATAAACTGTCCCTGTTAGAAAATCAACGATTCTTCTCGCTTGCTTTTCTTCCACTAAATGAAAATTCACTAAGGTTGCTTCTCCAGCGATGATTCGTTTAGCAATCGCCATCGCTTCAGAATAAGCTCTTGGTTCCATCACAGTGATTTTTCCCGCAAGATTTGCTTTAGGTTGTGTAGACGTTCTTGAAGCTGTTCTTTCTTTCGCTACAGTTTTTGTAGGTGATTGATGTAGTTCAATTACTTTTTTCTTTTCAGCCGGCTGAATACTTTCATGCGTTACAGGACGTGAAGTCGCCGTTTTTTGTTTCTCATGAGTATTCGCAGCAGATACAGAATGAGTTGGTTGATTCTGTTTTGTATTTTTTTTAGTTGGCTGTACAGCCTTTTTTGTTGTTTCAGGATAATCTTGGTATTCGTACTCTTCCTCATCAGCTAATCCGAAAAAATTAGCAATTGCTCCTCTGTTTAAAAGCGGCATTTTTGTTCCTCCTTTATTCGTCTTTGAATAGCGCTGTTCCTACACGGATAAATGTTGCACCTTCTTCAATCGCAATTTGAAAATCCTGACTCATCCCCATGCTTAATTCATTACATGGTGCATGGGCATAACCTTTTGCTTGAACAAGATCACGCAATTCTTTCAGCGTACCAAACACTTTATGGATTTGCTCATCAGAAGCTTCTTTAGGCGCCATAGTCATTAACCCAACAACCTTGATTTTTGTGCAGGCAGCTAAAGATTCCACAAACGGTAAAAGCTCATCTGGTGAAATTCCATGTTTTGATTCCTCACCAGAAACATTTACTTCAATAAAACAGGATAATTCTTTCTCTAACCGCTTCTGGATTTCTTCTGCTAATCTTAAACTGTCCAACGCATGAAAGTAATCAATTTCATTTACAATCAATTTTACCTTTCTGCGCTGTAAATTACCAATTAAATGCCACTTTATTTCGGGAAAATCAAATAAATCTTGTTTCTTTTGTAATAGTTTATCTACTCGGTTTTCTGCACAATTCATAACGCCAGCTCTGACCAATTCTTCAGCTTGAGCTGATTCAACAGATTTTGTTACAGCTACTAATGTAACTTCTTTCGGATCACGATGAACAAGAGCACACGAATCCTGAATTTCTTGCTTGATTTTCTGCAAGTTGTCAGCAATCATGTGCTCTTCCTCTCCTTTATTTTTTACGACGGAAAAACGGTGGCGTATTTAATTCATCATCGCCATGAGATTTTGTTTCTTCGCGGTTGAATGTATCAAATTCTTTTTTTTCGATATTGTCAAAATTGGAATCATCAACTCTAGGACGAACATTTTGTTCACGTCTGATATCCCAATCGCCAAAACTGTTTTCTTCTTCTGCAGAAGTTGGTTTAGCTTGATCCATATCTAATACAGTCTTTTGAGCAGGTGATTGCATTTGTGCTTGTCTAGCTGGACGGCTAGACTTGCGCTCCTTTTTTGATTCATCGATACCTGTTGCGATGACCGTCACGCGGATTTCATCGCCCATTTCTTCATTGATAGATGTACCTAGAATAATATTTACATCGCCAGTTGCTGCATTTGCTACGATATCTGAAGCATCTTGTGCTTCAAACAATGTCATATCCAAACCGCCTGTGATGTTAAGAAGTACTTGTTCCGCTCCATCAATAGATGTTTCAAGCAATGGAGAGGAGATTGCTTTTTTCGTTGCTTCTACTACGCGATCTTCTCCACTAGCTACACCGATTCCCATCAATGCTGTACCTTGGTTTTCCATCACTGTTTTCACGTCAGCAAAGTCGAGGTTAACGTAACCTGGTGCCGTAATCAAGTCAGAGATACCTTGTACACCTTGACGTAAAACGTTATCTGCTTCACGGAAAGCTTCAAGCATTGGTGTCTTTTTATCTACAACTTCTAGTAAACGGTTATTTGAGATAATCAATAATGTATCGACATTTTCTTTCAAACGAGCGATACCTTCTGCAGCAAAACGGCCACGTTTAGGTCCTTCAAAAGTGAACGGACGTGTAACGACACCAACGGTCAATGCGCCCAGTTCTCTAGCGATCCCTGCAACGATTGGCGCAGCACCTGTACCAGTTCCTCCACCCATTCCTGCAGTGATGAAAATCATATCTGCACCGTCTAAAGCTTCTCGTAAGGATTGTTCACTTTCTTCTGCCGCTTTTTGTCCAACTTCTGGTTGAGAACCAGCCCCTAAACCACGAGTATATTTTGGTCCTAATTGGATAACTGTTTCAGCTTTTGAATTTTTTAATGCTTGCACGTCTGTGTTGGCCGTAATGAATTCAACACCTTTGACGTTTTCTTCAATCATTCGGTTCACAGCATTTCCACCGCCACCGCCGACTCCGATGACTTTGATTACTGCGCCGTCATTGATATTATTATCAATTGAGAATTCCATATCTTATTCCTCCCAGGATGAATTAATCAAAAATATTTGTAAAGAAACCCTTGATTTTATTTTTTACATTTTCTCCGGATTCTTTTGGTTCCGGCTCATCGTAGACTGTTTCTTCAGGTGCTTCATAGCTTTCATATGTGTTTGTTGTTTCTTGTTCAACTACCATTTGACGAGCTGCTGAGGTCTCACCTGTAACAGCAATTTTTGCCAATTGATACACTTCGCTCAAGTTTGCTGAATAATCAACGATACTTATTACATTTGTAAATACCGGGTTTCTCAGTCCCATGTGATTTGGAACATACAGTTTCACATTTACGCCGAAGATTTCTTGCGCCAAGTCCACAACACCTGGAAGACTAGCAGCTCCGCCTGTCAATACGACGCCACCTGGCAACTCTAATGCTTCGATTTGGTCCAATGCATCTTTTGCTTTGTTGAAAATCTGTTCCATACGAGCTGAAATAATTTCTGACAAATAGCGTTCATCGACTTTCACTGGTTCTGACTGGCCAATTACATCTACTGGAAACTCTTCATCTGGTGATGTCCGTTCTGGATATGCATCCCCGTAATTTATTTTCAACGCTTCTGCATTGTTAAAAGACGTATTTAATACAATAGAGATATCTTTAGTGACAAATTCGCCACCTTCTTGGTCGAGACTGGTAAACTTCAATTGCTTATCATGCATAACAGCTGTTGTCGTTTGGCCACCACCCATATCAATAACGATCGTACCAAAATCTTTTTCTCCGTCAGAAAGAATTGATTCTGTCAGCGCTAAAGGAGTAATCACCATTTCATTGACGATTAATCCGGCGTTTTCCACGCATTTACGTATGTTATGGATGATCGTTTTTGGTCCGGTAAACAACAGACCGTACATTTCTAATCTTACGCCGATCATTCCACGAGGGTCTTTGATTCCCTCGAATCCATCGACAGTAAAATCTTGTGGCAAAATTGACACGATTTGACGTTCAGGAGGTATTGAACGAACAAGGGCAGCAGAAGCCACATTTCTGACATCTTCATCGGTGATTTCCTTTGAATCTCCGTTAACTGCAATCATTCCCTGGCAATTTTCTACTTCAAGCATGTTTGCTGGCAAACCGACACTTACGCCTTTGATCTGGATACCTGCTTTTTCTTCTGCTTGTCGTACTGCTCGTTGTATCGCTTGGACCGTTTTATCGATATCAACGATAATGCCTCGGTTAATCCCTTCTGATTTTGCGTTTCCTACTCCAATAATATTCATTTGGCTGTCGATATATTCAGCCACGACAACTTTAACAGATGTCGTTCCAATATCAAGGCCTACATACATTCCTGTTTTTGCCATGAATGGGATTCCCTCCTACTTACTATTCCATATACAAGCGAACAACTAGCGTCCGTTTTAAAATATACTTATTAATAGATATATTCACTGCTTTCAATTCTACCATAAATTACTGGTTTTTAGAAAGTACATTCTTACTTTTTAAAGTTGTTTTATCAATTTTCATTTAAACTTGACGGAGTTGTACTTGGATTGTCTTCTATTTGACTTGTTTCACTTGAATTATTTGAATCAGATGAGCCGTTTGTATCAGACGATTCAGGTGTATCTGCTGCTTGCGTTTCTGCCTCTTCACTTGACCCATTTGTTTGATCCGCGTTTTCTTCACTTCCAGTTGTTTCTTCCGTTTGGTCCGATTCTGCCGTTTCTTGAGTACTGCTGTAAGGATATGAGTAGATGCCAACTTCCATGTCGATCACACCTTTTTCATCCATGTCTTTGGCTACTTGCGAATAATATTTCATTTGGTTCGCAAGATTATTGATATTTACAATGACTTGATTGCCATCATTCATGTTCAATTGGATCAGGTTTTTATTACTTGCTCTTGGTGTATACTTGATTTCAGAGATTGCTTTTTGCAATTCTGATGATAACTGATTGTATTGCTTTGTTAATTCTTTGATTTTTGCTGAATCTTTGAACTCTTCTAAGATAGGGAGATTTTTTGTAGGATTTGCTACTTTTTCATCTAATACTGTTCCATTTTCAATTACTGGATAGTATTGATTATCTTTTGCAATCAAAGCGATTTCTTTGTATTCTGTCACATCCAAATCGAACTCATTTATCCCTTTGAAGTGTATAGCTGCTTTTTCGATTCTCGGCTGTGCTTTTTTTAGCCGTTCGATATAAGTGGATCGATCGAAATACTGCCCCCAGACATTTTCTCCCAATGACAATTTGGTATCAGAGATGATTTCCTGACTGTTGACTACCTTATTACCTGACACTGCAACTGCTTGTAGCTTGCTATAAGGAGAAACATAATAGATCAAAAAAATCAGCGGTATGCCCAATACAGTAATAATCAATGCTAACCGACGAAACAGTACTTTATGCCTTTGACTTTTTAAATTGGGGAGACGATTCAAAAAAGAACCGTTATACGGGCCACCGTTTTTCTTTTGCTTGATCTCTTCAAAAAATTCGATTTTTTTCTCGGACTGGCTTTCTGACTGGCTTGTTTCTTGCTGTTCCTCTTGAACCGTTCTTTCTTCTTCAGAATCTGAAAGGGGTGTGTCTAATGGTGTGTCTTCTTTTTTTGGCTCTTGGTTTTTCATCCCTTGTTCTGCCAGATATTTTCGGTTAGCCTTTTGCCAAGGAGTCAAATTGTTTTCATCAGAAGACGAATGAGACAATTTTTTAGGTTCTTTTTTCTTACTCACTAAGACCACCGCCTTTATTTTTTGATTATTTGATTCACTACGTCATAAAGACGTTTTGAAGCATCAGGGATGCCTTGTTCTTTAGAAGCTCGGCACATTTGCTTTTGCAATTCTTCATCATCCATGATTTCGTTAATTGTCTGACTTAGTGATTCACCCGTTAGCTCATTATCCGCAATCATTTTTGCTGCTCCTGCATGAACAAGACTCATTGCATTTTTAGTCTGATGATCATTCGTAACATATGGACTGGGAACAAGCACTGCCGGAAGCCCCAAAGCTGTAAATTCTGCGATCGAAGTTGCACCAGCACGTCCCACTAGCAGATTGCTCGAAGCCATGACTTCTGCCATGTTTTTGATGTAAGGCTGGACACTAATGTTTTGTATTTCAGGATTTATTTTATTTAGGATTTCTTCATAATATCTTTCTCCTGAAGCATACAAGACTTGATAAGAGGAAGGAATATATTCACTTAAAAAAACCGATACCGCTTGATTGATTTTAAGTGCTCCTTGACTGCCGCCAAAAATCAAGACTGTTTTCTTTTCTGGATCCAACCCAAATGTTTTCAAAATATCTGATTTTTTAGTATCTGCTACTTCTTGTGCTCGAGGATTACCTACAAGGACTGATTTGTTTTCAGGAAAAAAAGGAGCCGCATCTTTGAATGAAAGAGCGATCCGATCCACATATCGGCTTAAAAATTTATTGGTAACACCTGGTACACTGTTTTGTTCATGGATAATAGTTGGAATTCCCATTTTTGATGCAGCATACACTACCGCTCCGGATACATATCCTCCAGTACCGATAACGATATCTGGTTGAAAATCACTGAGGATTTTTTTTGCTTGACGGATACTCTTAAGAAACAATCGGATTGTCTTGATATTATGCATGGAAATTTTTCGTTTAAAGCCTTGAATCTCCAAAGTATGGAAAGGCATTCCTGTATCAGGGACAATTTTATTTTCCAGACCACGTTTTGCTCCCACATACATGAATTCAGCATTCGGTTCTTGAGTCTTCACATAATTGACAAAGGCAAGAGCCGGATAAATATGTCCTCCCGTTCCTCCGCCTGTAACCAAAATTTTCATTTTTTATCGCTCGCTTCTACTTTTTCTATTTTAATTGATTCACAGCTTCCATGAATCGGTTTCCTCTAGTTTCAAAATTAGGGTATTGATCCCAGCTGGCATTCGCTGGTGATAATAAAATCACATCACCATCTGTACTGTTTTCTAATGCTAAAGGAACTGCTTGTTCTACAGAATCGGCTGTTACTATCGTTTCGATGCCTGCTTTTTTTCCAGCATCGATCAATTTTTCTTTTGTTTGACCAAATACGATCATTGCTTTGATTCCTTTTAGTGAAGGAACCAATTCATCAAATGTATTTCCTCTATCTAATCCGCCTGCCAATAACACGACCTTAGCCGTTTCAAATCCGCTTAGAGCCATTTTAGTCGCTAAAATATTGGTTGCTTTTGAATCATTATAAAATTTTCTGCCTTGAATCTCTCCTACATATTGCGTACGATGCGGCACGCCATGGAATAAATGCAACGTTTGTCGTATAGCTTCATTTGATACACCATACAATTTTGCTACAGTAATAGCAGCTAGCGCATTTTCTACATTATGCGTACCTGGTACGCCAAGTTCAGAAATTTCCATTATTTTTTCTTTTCTATAATAAATTGCGTGATCGTCAGCATACACACCGTCTTCCAACACTTCTTTTGTCGAAAAAGGCAGGACGCGTGCTTTTGTTCTTTGCGCTAATTCTTGTAGTTCTGACTGATTCCAGTTAAGAACCAGATAATCTTCAGCTGTCATATTTTTTTGAAGGTTCCATTTAGCTTTGACGTATTCTTTTCTTGTGCCATGATAATCAATATGTGCTTCATAAATATTGGTGATCACCGCTATATGAGGATGGAAATCTGTGATTCCCATGAGTTGAAAACTAGATAACTCCATCACGATTTTATCTTCTGGTTTCGCTTCTTGCGCGACACCACTTGCTGGATACCCAATATTTCCTGCTAAACGGGCAACTCCTTTGTCTACGCCTGCATTCAGTAGTAGTCCAGTCATCGTTGTTGTCGTGGTTTTTCCATTCGTTCCTGTAATCCCAATAATTGGGCATTCCGCTACTTCGTAAGCTAGCTCCACTTCCGTAATTACCGGAATACCCATTTCTTGGGCTTTTGCTACTAAAGGATGGCTGTAGGGAATCCCAGGATTTTTGACCATCAACGAAAATTCTTCATCTAGTAATTCGATTGGATGACTGCCTGTTATTACTTTTATCCCTAAAGAAAGCAATTCTTGTGCTTCCGGATTTTCATCAAAAGGTTTTCCGTCATTAACGGTGACAAGTGCGCCCAATTCATGTAATAATTTGGCCGCACTTACTCCGCTTTTTGCGAGTCCTAAGACAAGCACTTTTTTATTTTCATATGTTGATATTTTTTTCATTTCCTGTCATCTCCTACCAAACGATCCATAATGTGATCAATGAAGTCACAATGCTGATCAACCAAAAAACTGTATCAATCTTCCACTCCGACCATCCGCACATTTCAAAATGATGGTGGATTGGAGACATTTTAAAAATTCGTTTTCCCGTAAGTTTAAAGGATGTAACTTGAAGCATCACACTTGCAGTTTCCATAACATAAATCAAGCCAATCAAAAGCAATGTCCACTCTTGGTTCAGCATCATAGAAATTGCCGCTAAAAGTCCGCCCAAAGCTAATGAACCAACATCTCCCATAAAAATCTTGGCAGGTTTCCGGTTATAGACGAAGAATCCAAGTAAACCACCTAAGACACTGAGACAAATGATTAATACATCATACTGATGCTGATGCCAAGCAATCAGACCGTAAGCTGCAAAAGAGATGCTGCCTAAGCCAGCAACTAATCCATCGATACCATCCGTCAGATTGACCGCATTTGAAAATCCAACAAGCCAGAAGATAGCGAAAACCCCATAAATGATTCCTAAAGGCAGATCCAGCCCAAAGAAATTCAATACACCTGGATAGCCTTCAGAACGGTAAACAAGATAAAAGATGATTCCCCCTAGAACCTGTCCAATCAGTTTCTGTTTCGAGTTCAGCCCCATGTTTCTTTTCTTGAAGATCTTTATAAAATCATCAAGAAAACCAATTACTCCATATAATGCTAATACAAAAAGCAAGATGAAAAGAGTAGGAGTCAGCTGTTTTTGCCAAGCTCCAACCCAAATCCCTGTCAAAATAGAGCCGATCAGAAACACTAAGCCGCCCATTGTAGGAGTTCCGGCTTTGATATTATGCCACTTTGGTCCCTCCTCGCGAATCGCCTGACCTTGCTTTTTCATTTGAAAGTAACCAATAAATAGCGGCATTGCGGCAATCGTCATTGCACAACTGCTGACAATGGGAATCAATGCATGTGTCCATTCCATGCTCTTTTCTCTCCTATTTCTCTTCTTATTCTTCTAAAGTAAAATTAAGTTTTTCTTTTGTGATTTTTTCATATGGAGCAAGTTCTTGTTTGACACAATAACCATCCCCATCAAAACTAACTTCGATACCAAGGATTTTCCCTAGCTTCATGATATCTGCTTTTGACCATCCAGTTACATCAGGCATCAGCTTGTCGCCGCCAGTATATAGAATCAGTTTTTCTCCAGAGATCAACTGATCACCGTTGGCAGTAGATTGTTTTTGTACTTTTTTCCCGTTACCGATAACGACAGGTTGCAGTCCGCTTTTTTGAGCATCCGCTGCTGCAACATCTGCTTCTAGATTACGATAATCGGCTACGGATACTTTTTCTGTTTTGGTTTCTGTATCCGTATCTTCTTCAGTTTCTTTAAAATCCATTGCCCGTTTCATCAATGGATTTGCGATTTTAGCCAAAGCCATTCGATCATATGTCTTAGGGTGTTTCATTGTTAGATACAAGACATAGTCTGGATCTTCAGAAGGAACCATCTCCACAATCGAATACAGGTAGGCTGTATCTCCTGTTTGGTATCCCCCTGTATCAGAAGCGATTTGGGCTGTTCCGGTTTTTGCCGATACATTGTATCCAGGTACACTATATACGCCATAAGCACTACCGTAGTTTTCGCTTTCGACAACATCTCTCATATATTCACGGACTTTTTCTGTTGTTTCTTTTGAAAAAGGTTGTCCTAGAACTTCTGTTTGAGTTGTTCGCTCTTCTCCAGTTTGAGGATCCACTACTTTGCTGATATATCGAGGTTGAATCATTGTACCGTTATTCGCAATAGAAGTGAAAGCTTTCATCATTTGGAAATTCGTCACACCTACCGCTTGTCCATAAGCACTCATTGCTCGGTCGACAATATTTGATGTAGGCAAAGCACCATTTACTTCGTCATCTAATCCAGAATGGGTACTTTGTCCAAATCCTAGTTTTTGTAAATAATTGTACCATCGTCCGCCTAATCGCTGTTCCAGTATGACCATCCCGACGTTACTTGACCATGAAAGAGCTTGACGCATGGTCAGCACACCTTTTTCACCAAAGTCATGGTCATTGATCGTCGCATCTTCTACTTGGATTTTTCCAGATTGGAAGGTTTCATTCTCGTTGAATTCTCCTTCTTCGATAGCGGCTGCAGTAGTGAAAACCTTCATGGTTGATCCTGGCTCATAACTATCTTGTACCAAGAAATTACGCCAGATAGCATCTTCTCCAGTCAAACCTTCCATTGTTTCGGGATTGAAAGTAGGACGCTGCCCCATCGCCAAAATCTCTCCAGTTTTTGCTTTCATCAAGACTGCTGTCAATTCTTCCGGTTGATATTCTTCATTTACTTGATCCATCAGTGTTTCCAAATAACTTTGTAGTCTACTGTCCAAAGTCGTGTAGATATCTTGTCCATCAACAGCTTTTTCTTCTTCTGCTACTGTACCTGGCAGAGGATTTTGAAAATTATCTTTTTGATAAATAATCTTACCATCTTTACCGCTCAAAATATCATTGTAAGCAGACTCCAAACCTAGTTTACCAACTAAGCCATTCTCATCTTTGTCTGGAACTGCATATCCGATAAAATGAGAAGAAAAGACGCCATTTGGATACATCCGAGCCTGATGGTCGACAAAGTAAAGACCAGCGACACCTTCTTTTTTCATATCTGCTTCGATGTTTTGCTTGGTTTCTTGGGAGATATTTTTCCCATAGCTACCAAATTCAACTTGATATAGCTCTTTTTTTGCGCCGTCTTCTAAAATATTCAGTGCATCTTTTTTGTCTATAGAAAGATTCTTATGCAGGATTTCTGCTATTTTATCAAAATTCTTTTCTTCGACATACAGTTTTTTATCCCCAGAAGTATATGTTTTTGAGAGTATCGCTTTAATTGAATAAGAGGAGGCATCTTCTGCGAGCGCCACACCGTTACGATCATAAATCGTTCCTCTTTTTGCTTTTACTACTTCACTTCCTTGGTACAACTGTTTTGTTTTTTCAGCTAATGAGGTACCAGCAACATGACCTCCAATAACGATATACGAGAAACGGACGGCAAATAAAAAGAACAATCCAATACTCGTAGCAAATAAAATGATACCTACTTTTTTGCGATTGTTCATCGGATTTAGATTTTTCTTTTCCATAAACCGCCGAATTTTATTTTTAAGACTCATTTACTTCACTTTCCTTAAATTGTCGTCATTAATAGACAATCCTTTTTCTTCTGCGATTTGTTTAATCCGTTCAGTACGAGAAAGTTCATTTTTTTCTTGTTCTAAACTCGTTTTTTCTTGCTTTTTATCCTTGATTTCTGTTTGTATTGATGTGATTTCTTTTTCAGCTCCGCTGATATTTGTACGCAACATGACTGTTAAAACACACAAAGCAACAATAGCAATCGCCACGCTTGCCACAGCAATTTTTTCCAAAGCAGAAATCTGCTTCAATCGTTTTGCTGGTGATTGTGGAAGAATGATTTCTTGATTCGAAGAAGAATCTGGCATTTGTTGTTCTGGCTGATCCACCAATTCAGGTAAATCATATTCGTACTCTTGCATTTTCTTTAATTCTGCCATCATTCTACTCCTCTTTCATTCTTATTTTTTCTGCAATACGTAACTTTGCACTGCGTGATCGATTGTTTTCTGCTAACTCTTCCTCTGAAGGAAGGATTGGTTTACGAGTAATGACTTTCAGTTCCGGTTGAAATTCGTCAGGTATGACAGGAAGTCCCGGTGGTAAATCTTGAACCGTACTATATTCTTTAAACATACTTTTGACAATTCTGTCTTCTAATGAGTGGAATGTGATCACACTGATTCTTCCATTGACTTTCAATAACCGGATTGCCTGTTCTAAAGAGGCCTCTTCGGCACCAAGTTCGTCATTTACTGCAATCCGCACAGCTTGAAAAATTCTTTTTGCAGGATGCCCGCCTTTTCTTCTTGCGGGAGCTGGGATGACTTGTTTAATGATTTCGACAAGCTCACCAGTTGTTTGGATTGGTTTTGTTTTTCGTACTCGTTCGATTTCACGAGCAATTTGTTTGGAAAATTTCTCCTCGCCATAGCGGAAGAAAATCTTTACTAATTCATGGTAGGAATATTCATTAATTACGTGATAAGCGGTTAAAGGAGCTGACTGATCCATACGCATATCCAAGGGTGCATCTTGATGATAACTAAATCCACGTTCTGCTTCATCTAGTTGAGGAGAGGAAACCCCTAAGTCATACAAAATACCATCTACCTTATCTACATACTCACTCAAGCGTTCTTCTAATTCTCTGAAATTCGCTTTGATAAATGTGACCATCCCTTGTTCGACATAAGAAGCTAAACGCAGCTTGGCGTGATCGATTGCTTTTTGATCTTGGTCAAACGCATACAGGTGCCCTTTAGAACTTAGTTGGCTCAATAAATATTCACTATGTCCGGCACCGCCGAGTGTACAGTCTACATAAACGCCATCCGGTTTGATGTTCAATCCATCTACCGTTTCTTTCAACATGACTGTATAGTGTTGAAATGTTTCAGTCATTAGTCAGCCTCTTCCTATTCTTATAGTCCGAAATCAATCATATTTTCAGCAATTTCGTCAAAATTCTCTTCTGCTTCTGCAGAAAAATCTTCCCATCGTGTCTCATCCCAAATTTCAATTCGGTTAGATACGCCGATGATTACGCACCCTTTTGTCAAAGCTGCATAATTTCTTAACGTGCTTGGTATATTGATCCGTCCTTGTTTATCAAGTTCGCATTCAGTGGCAGCCGAATAGAAGAATCGCACAAATGTACGTGCGTCTTTTTTAGCCAACGGCATTTCGTTCAGCTTAGCTTCCAGATTTTCCCATTCGCTCATCGGATAGCCGAAAAGACAACCATCCAATCCGCGTGTCAGAACAAACTTTTCGCCAAGTTCTTCACGAAGTTTTGAGGGAACGATTAAACGTCCTTTTGCATCAATATTATGTTGGAATTCACCCATCAACATTGAAAGCCCCCCATTCCTCCACTAACTAAAATTAGTCTACCACAATCCCCCACTTTCTACCACCTTTTCTAGGAAATCCGGGAACAACTTTTTTTATTCATAAACATTTTTTTAAGAATCAAGCTGCAAAAAGCCTTTTAAAAGACTTTTTACAGCTTTTCTGCTTTTTTCATAGGTAAGAAAGTATATTCACAATGATCAAGACCGCGTACAAGACGATCGTCAGCAGAAATACCAAACGCCAAGTCATCTTGAAATAACGCGGATAAATGATTTCTTCATAATAATATGCTTGAAAAACAGCAATACAGATGCCCATTAGTAAAACAGAAATAAAGAAAAACGGCAGGATAGAAATTGTCGCTGTGTTTCTAGACAACGCATGCATACCGCCCCACAAAAAAGGAATCGCCAAATCAGGGGCTTTTATTTTAAAACGACGATTTAACGAAAATAATTTTACAAGAAATTGGCAACCAAACAAAACGATTACCGGGTAAATATACCAAAACAAGATAAGTGGTGTGAATGTGCCCATGAACGTAAACTCCTTTTTTATCGTTGCTTCAAGTATACTGTATATACTTTACACAACTGTTTCATTTTATTTAAATTTATGCAGTTATATTCTATATCTTACAAACACATTCCATGTATTCCAATCCCCTATCCGTTATAATAAAAGAAACAGGCAACAGGAGGAAAATCATGATCAAATATTTTACATTAGATAATGAGAAACTGCGTAATACCGGAAAGGAAACTGACCAAACGATCTGGTATTGTGTAGAACGTCCCAATCAAGAAGAGATTCATCAGCTGACACATCAATTTGAAATTCCGTCAGATTACATCACTTCCATATTGGACGATGCAGAAAATTCCCGTACAGAAGAATTCAATCAATCAAAGTTGACAAAACCAGCGTTATTATTGTTACAATATCCGTTTGCTAAAACAAGTCCTAGCGGTTATTTTCAAGTGGATACATACCCGCTCTCTATCATTTTGACGCCCAAAAAGAAGCTTATCACAATTACGAATCATGAACCACTATTTTTAAAGAAAGTCTTTAGTCAAACCTTTCCAAAAAGCGATGTTTCACCCAATCTCAATATCTTCTTTCAATTCATCTGGCAGGTTACACTGTCTTATAACAGTTATTTAGCTACGCTTCAATCTCAATGCGATACTTTGGAAGCCAAACTTCAAGTATCAACTGAAAACAAACAACTTTATCAAATCATGGATATCCAAAAAAGCCTTGTTTATTTCAGAGAAGCGACTTCTGCTAATTTAGATGCATTGAAAGAATTAGCGCAAAATAAACTTTTCCAAGAAAATCATGCGTTGAAAAACCATCTGCGTGATGTATTGGTAGAAACAGAGCAAGCAATGACTACTTCTCGCATTCAATTAAAACTAGTAGAACAAATGAATCAGACTTTTTCAGCAATTGTATCGAATAATTTGAATAATATTATGAAAATTTTAACTTCTTTAACGATTATATTAACTATACCAACAATCATCGGAAGTATCTATGGGATGAACATCAAGCTACCCATTGCTGAAAGAGATGATGCGTTTATCTGGCTAGTCCTATTAACATTATTTATTTGTATCGTAACTACCTATTATTTAAAAAAAGGGAAGTTTTTATAAAAAAGACCTCTTGTAGAAAAGACAAAAAGATTGTACACTTGGATTAACTAATTAATTACGAGGTTGAAAACAATGCGTGAAAAAAAACAAACAAGTACTTTTGCTAAAGTAACAAAATTTGTCATTTGGACGATGCTGATTTTAACGATTGGGTCTGTTGTCTTGACTGCTGTCATGAGTGTCATGTAAAAAATAAAATATAGCTATCAGCTGCTAAAAAGGACCTGAACCACTACGAGGTGGATCAGGTCCTTCTTGCGAGTTGCAATAGTTCTTTTGCATGTTCGAGTGTCAGTTTTGTAATCTCACTTCCAGCTAGCATGCGTGCAATTTCTTCTTCTCTTTCTTTTGTTTTCAATTCTGAAACAGAAGTTTGCGTACGACCATCAATCACTGCTTTCACGATATAATATTGATAGTCGGCGACTGCGGCGACTTGCGGTAGATGAGTGATGCACAAAACTTGAGAGTATTTCGATATTTGAGAAATTTTATCCGCGATGGCTTGTGCAACTCTTCCACTTACACCTGTATCCACTTCATCAAAGATAATACTTGTCATACCTTGCTCAGAAGAAAAAATCGTTTTCAAAGCCAGTAACATCCGAGATAATTCGCCGCCAGAAGCGACTTTCACTAAAGGCTTCAGCGGCTCTCCTGGATTGGTCGTAATGTAGAATTCGATTTGGTCAAACCCATCATGATTCAATTGTCTGTTTTCTTCTTTTAAGAAACGTACTTCAAACTCAGTGTTTTCCATATACAGACTTTTTAATTCATGCAGAATGGATTTTTCCAATTCTTTTGCGATTTTTTTACGCGCTTCATGAAGATCTGCGGCTTGTTGCTGAAGTAGAAGCTCTTTTTGCTCTAGTTCCTCTTTCATTTTGTCCAATTGACCTTCTGAAAAATCAGAAGAAGCTAGCTCTTCGGTGATTTCGTCATAGTAAGCCAATATCGACTCAATGGATTCGCCATATTTGCGTTTCAACTGTCGGATTAATTCTAGACGTTGAGTCACTTCTTCTAAACGGTTCTCATCTAACTCCAACAAATCGATTTGACGACTCATGTCTCCGATTGCATCTTGTAACAAATAGTAAGCACTTTGGATATTTTCATAAATTGCTTCATACTCCACATCTAGATGTGCGATCCCTTGCAATTCTGCAACGGCCAAGCCAACGCCATCTACACTGTTTTGTTCATTATTCGTCAGTGCTCCGTAGCCTGCAGCTAATCCATCAGCAATTTTTTGATAATTGCTAAGTTTTTCTCTTTCTTCTTTTAATTTCTCTTCTTCTCCGACTTGCAAATCAGCAGCAGCTATTTCTTCTTGCTGGAAATGGAGCATATCTATTCTCTGAACATAGGATTTTTCATTTTGCTGCACTTTTCGTACCCTTTTTTCCAGCTCACGATAAGAGGTATATTCTTGCTGATAACTCTTTTTCTTCTGTTGGAAAGCTGCATCTCCAAAACGATCCAATAAAGCAAGATGTGATTCAGGCTGGAGCAGTTCCTGATGTTCGTTTTGCCCTTGGATATCCACTAAATAACTGCCGATTTTCCTTAGATTAGCTAGCGTGATGATGTGACCATTCACTCGGCAAACATTTTTTCCAGTCAACGACATATCTCGTCGAACGATCAGATTGTCTTCATCCGTTTCGATACCTAATTCAACCATCAATTCAGAGAATCCTTCTTGTTTCGGAAGTTCAAACAATCCTTCAAGAATGCATTTTTCTGCGCCTTGACGTATATAATCGCTTGAACCTCTTCCTCCTGCTAACAAACCTAAAGCATCGATAATGATGGATTTACCCGCACCAGTCTCTCCGGTCAGCGCGGTCATTCCTTCGTGAAAAGAAAGCCGCAATTCCGGAATAATCGCAAAGTTAGTAATACTGATTTCTTGTAGCATCACATTCGCTCCTCAACTTAAAGGTAATGCAGGAAGTCTTTCTTTAGTAAAACTGCCTGGTCTTCAGTTCGTGTAATCATCAAAACATTATCGTCATCATTGATAATCGAAAATAATTCTTTCTTGTAGCGCTTATCGATCAAATTCGCTGCTGCCGAAGCATTCCCCGGCAAAGTTTTCAAAGTAACAAATTTTTCCATTTGGTCAACTGCTACGAAAGCGTCTTTTAACAGTTTTTCCAATTTAGTATTTACATCTTCATTTGTTTCAGCTGGTATACTATAACGGTAGCCGCCATCTGAGGCCGGTACCTTAATCAGTTTTAGTTCCTTTATATCTCTGGAAATCGTAGCTTGAGTAACAGATATTCCTTTGCTTTTCAGGATTTCAACAAATTCTTCCTGCTTTCGGATATCTTGCTCACTCAACAATCGAGTAATCAAACGATGCCGATCTTTTTTTCTCATTACGTCTTCGCTCCTTAGCTTATTCTTCTTAACCAATGATAGCTTATTTCCTTGGTATAATAAAGAAGAATCCGCATACTTCTCACTTGATTTTCACAGTTACAATTTATTTATGGTCAAACTGTTCGTGTGCGTTTGAAACCACTTCTGCCATATTAATAGCTGGATTGATCGTGCCGCTTTCAGGTACCTTCCTCAAGTGAGCCAAGAACTCGATATTTCCTTCTCCCCCCGTGATTGGAGAATAACTTACTTCCAGCACATCATATCCACCTTGTGCCGCAAATGACAAAATGTCTTCTAAAACTTTTTGATGGGTCTGTGCGTCACGAACAATTCCGTTTTTCCCTACAGCTTCTCTGCCTGCTTCGAATTGGGGTTTGATTAAGGCAATCACTTCTCCCTCTTCTTTTAAAATAGCATGTAATGGAGGCAGCATCAGTTTTAGTGAAATAAAAGAAACATCGATGACAGCAACTTCTGGAATCCCTAAGGTAAAGTCATCGGGTTTTGCATAACGAAAATTCACTCTTTCCATTACGACGACTCTAGGATCTTGTCTGATTTTCCAAGCTAGCTGATTGTAACCGACATCTAAAGCATAACTCATTTTAGCGCCATTTTGCAAAGCTGCATCAGTAAATCCGCCAGTGGAAGCACCGATATCTAACAATGTTTTTCCTTCAACAGATAGATCAAATGCTTTGAGCGCTTTTTCTAATTTTAATCCACCCCGAGAAACATAAGGAAGTTTTTTACCTTTGACTCTTAATTCACTACTTACTGGAATTTTTTCTCCCGGTTTATCAAACCGCTCGTTTTTTTCGTTGTAAATCAAACCAGCCATAACTGAACGTTTGGCTTGTTCTCTTGTTTCAAATAATCCTTGTTTGACCGCTAATACATCTACGCGTTCTTTTTCCATTCTTTCCCTCATTTCTCCACATCAAATTGCTTGATCATCTGGCGCATCAGCCCGCCATCAAAAGAAAAAACGTCCTCTTCTAATTTGTCTATGATCTTATTAGCGGATAACAACTCAATCTCCAACGCCTCATGTGTCTTTTCTAGTCCTAATAAACGCGGGTAAGTGTTTTTTTCCATACGTTCATCTTTGCCAGCTGTTTTCCCTAACGTTTTCGTTGTACCAATCACATCAAGTAGATCATCTCTTATCTGGAAAGCCAAACCTAAATGTTCGGCTAATCGTTGAAGTAGCAATAAGATTTCTTCAGGTTGCTTCGCTAATATACCTCCAGCTAGCAAGGCATAACGAATCAAACGTCCTGTCTTTCTTTCATGAATAAATGCTAATTCCTCTAATGAAAGCTTTTTTGATTCTCCTTCGATATCTGCAGCTTGTCCAGCCACCATACCTTGTGACCCCGCACAAACAGCTAATTGCTGAAGCAACAGAAGCTTAGGAGAATGACCCAAGTGTGCCATACTGATCAGCTGGAATGCGCCTGTCAGTAAACCATCTCCAGCCAATATAGCTAACGCTTCGCCGAATACTTTGTGATTGGTAGGTTTTCCCCTTCGAAGATCATCATTGTCCATCGCAGGCAAATCATCGTGGATCAAGGAATACGTATGCACCATTTCTAAAGCAGCTGCTACTTGATAGACGGGAACATCGATAGGCTCATCAAAGGAAGCAACGGCCGCTAAAAGTAATAAGGGACGGATTCTTTTTCCACCTGCTTTCACTGAATAAGTCATCGCATCACAGAGTGCTCTATCCGTCGTATGTTCATCTAAAAAAGACAAGATTTCTTTTTCTACAGCAGGTAGATGAATAGCTGAAAAGTCAGTTAATCTCATCTCAGCTTTCCTCGTTTCCGTCAAAATCAACTTCTTCATTTGATTCTGTCATCATTTTCGTCAAAGTTTCTTCTGCTTTAGCTAAGGTATCTTGGCAATGTTTGCTTAATTCCATTCCTCGTTTAAACGAATCTAGAGCTGATTCTAATGGAACGTCTCCTTGTTCTAGCTGCATGACGATTTTTTCTAATTCTTGCAGTGACTCTTCAAAAGTTGGATTTTCCATATTCTTATTCTCCTTTATCTATCTCTTGTACTTGTCCTTTAACGATTCCATCTTGATAATGGATTGTCAGCAAATCCCCTTGATGAATCTCGGAGACACTTTTTACTACTTGATCATTTAACGTCGTATAGCTGTAGCCTCTTCCCATGATTTTCAATGGACTCAACAAATCAAGAGATTGAACAGCTTGAGCAAAACGCTGCTGCTGTTGTTTCATATATTGTTGGATTTTCTCTTCTAAACGTTTTTCTAGATAAGCAGTTTCTTGGCGGGCTGCTTTGACTCGATAAAGCGGAGCCACTTGTTCCAATTGGTGGCTTAACGCGATCGTTTGCTTTTCTTTTGCATGATAAATCTGCTGTGTAGCTTGATATAATCGCTGTTTCAATTGATCTAATTTGATGGTCTGTCCTTCATACAATCTTTCAGGCTGCCGAAAGACATAGGAACGTCGAGCACGCTCGAACCGTTCTTGTTTGCGCTGGATCTGGCGTACAAACGCCTGCTGCAATCTAGCTTGCCGTTCTTGAATGCGCATCAACTCTTCTGACAAAACAGGAACAGCTAATTCTGCAGCTGCTGTTGGAGTAGCAGCCCGAACATCTGCTACTAAATCAGCGATCGTGGTATCTGTTTCATGTCCCACAGATGAGATCACCGGTGTATTGGCTTGATAAATCGCTCGGGCAACCCGTTCTTCATTAAACGGCCACAAATCCTCAATCGATCCGCCCCCACGACCAATGATCATTGTATCAAAATCGCCCATCTCTTCTACTCGTCGGATATTTTTGACAACATTGTCCGCTGCTTGATTCCCTTGTACAACGGTTGGGAACAAAACCAATTGGACAATTGGATACCTTCTTTTCACCGTCGTGATGATATCGCGTATAACCGCTCCGCTTGGACTGGTAAGAATCGCGATTCGCTTTGGGAAACGCGGCAACATTTTTTTAGGACCTTGAAAAAGGCCTTCCTTCATCAGCTTTTCTTTTCGTTCTTCCAATTCTTGATATAACGCACCTATTCCATCAGGCTCCATGTGCTCTACATAGATTTGATACGAACCTCCCGCTTCATAGAGTGAAATACGCCCAACAACAAGGACTTTCATTCCTTCTTTTGGCTGGAATCGTAATTTTTGGAATGCACCTTTGAACATAATAGCAGATATTTTTGCATGATCATCTTTTAAGCTGAAATATTGATGGGCATTGGCGCGTAAACGGAAATTCGATATTTCACCGGTTAAATATACCCGTTCTAAATAAGGATCGGCATCAAATTTACGTTTCAAATACCTCGTTAATGTAGTGACAGTTAAATATTCTTGTGCCATTTATTCACCTGCTCCAAAAGCTTCGGCAGATTTTACGGTTTGATACATCAGCATTGTGATAGTCATTGGCCCTACACCCTTTGGCACAGGAGTGATCCAGCCTGCAATAGGCTCCACTTCATCAAATTTCACATCACCGATCAGCTTACCGTTAGCATCACGGTTCATCCCTACATCGATCACTACAGCACCTGGTTTTACGAATTCTTTTGTGACAAAATGTCCACGTCCTATCGCTACGACTAAGATATCTGCTTCTTGTGCCAGTTCAGCCAGATTTTCGGTTTTAGAATGAGCAACAGTAACAGTTGCATCTGCCATCAAGAGCAGCTGAGCCATCGGTTTGCCGACGATATTGCTTCGTCCGATAACTACTGCTCGTTTACCCGCCGGATCGATAGAATAAGCTTCAAATATTTTCATGATGCCATATGGCGTACAAGGAATCTTGTCCGGTTTACCCGCAAGGAGTCTGCCTAAATTCATTGGATGAAAACCGTCTACGTCTTTTTCAGGACGGATAGCTAACAGGATCTTTTCTTCATCTATATGCTTTGGCAATGGTAATTGGACCAATATACCATGAAATCTAGGATCTTGATTGTATTTTTCGATTTCTGCAAGTAGTTCGTTTTCAGAAATCGTCTCAGGATAACGCTCTACTGATGAATGGATTCCGATTTCTTTTGCTACGCGTTCTTTATTTCTTACATAGGTTTGACTGGCTGGATTTTCCCCTACCAATAAAACAACTAATCCGGGATGGATACCATTATCTTTCAATTTTTGGATTTTTTCAGCAATGTCTGCCTGCATTTTTTCAGCTAATTCTTTTCCGTTAATCAATTCTGCCATCTAACCACTCCCAGATATTTTTTGTGTTTTCATTCTACCATAGAATTTTCCCGATTTATAACAGGTTTATGATGATTCACAGAAAAAAGCTAGGACTTACGCCCCAGCTTCTAATTCTTTTAATACATTGGATAAAACACCGTTGACGAATTTACGCGAACGGTCATCACTAAATGTTTTTGCCAACTCAATTGCTTCATTTAAAGCAACAGCCGCTGGTACATCTGTCACATAAGTCATTTCAAAAATCGCGATACGCAAGATCACCAAATCCATTTTTGAGATCCGATTGATATGCCAATTGTTTTTCAAATGTTTTTCGATTACTTTATCCAATTCATCTTTTTTTGCACAGACACCGCCAACTAGCGTATCAAGATAAACAGGAACAAACTCTGATTCATCTTCATTGATCATGTCGCGGTGGTCTAATTCGATTGCGTTGAAAATCGCATCTTCTTTTGTTAGGTCTGCATTGAAGTCTAACGGAAATAAAGCCTGCAATGCCATCTCCCGAATCTCGTGTCTTGATAATTCTTTATTCATTCTCTTCCTCTTCGTCTTCAAAAAGTTCTTCGATTGTTGGTTGTTCTAATTTTTCAGGAACAACAGCTACTACATGGATATTGACTTCAGCTAGATCGATATCTGTCATGAAAAGGACTTGCTGGCTAACCCGTTCTTGCATTTCCATTGCAACTTTAGGAACTGAAACACCATATTCCAGGTAGCAGTAAAGATCTACTTTCAAGCCATCTTCCTCATTTGCCAAGTAAACACCTTTTCCGTGAGCTGCTCGTCCTAATAATTCAGTGACATTGCTGGCAAAAGTTCCGCGCATTCCATATACGCCTTCTACTTTAGAAGCAGCAATCCCGATGATTACTTCGATGACTTCAGGAGCAATCACGATCTCTCCCAAATCTTGGTTTGCGTTTAAAATCAAATTTTTTTCATCTGCCATTTATTTATTCCTCCCTTTGCCTAAGCACGAGATACATCCGAATTCTCTATGATGCGGCTATAATGATCATTTGGTAAAAAAACTGCCGCCGATCAGCTGCAAATTGCTATGAATTGGAGAAAATATCCAACTTTATTATCTCTTACAGCTTAAAAGTTCTTCTATAGTGTATCATTAAATCAAGCGATTTTCTATAACAAAGTCTGTGAACACTGATTTTTACGCTTACTTCTTTTATGGACGAGACTATAAGATGATCAATTCTTTTGGTGAACGAGTCAATACACGATTGCCATCTTCTGTGATCAGCAAATCGTCCTCAATACGTACCCCACCGATTCCTGGTAAGTAGATCCCTGGCTCGTCAGTAATTACATTTCCTGGTACAAATTGCTTTTCCGCACGAGAAGAAACATTCGGTCCTTCGTGGATCTCCAGACCGATCCCATGTCCTGTAGAATGTCCAAATGCTTCACCGTAACCATGTTTTGAAATATAATCTCTAGCAACTGCGTCTAATTGTACACCAGTCATTCCTGGTTTCGCAGCATCAATAACCGCTAATTGCGCATCTAGAACTACTTGATATATTTCTTTTAATTTTTCTCCAGGATCACCAATAGCGAATGTACGTGTCATATCAGAAACATACCCTTCGTAATAGCAGCCAAAATCCAACGTGATCAAGTCACCTTGTTCGATGAGTTTCTTGCTTGCTACACCATGCGGCATAGCCGAACGCAATCCGCTAGCAACGATCGTATCAAAAGAAACACCTGAAGCGCCAAGAGAACGCATATAAAAGTCTAGTTGATTTGCGACTTCAATCTCAGTCATGCCCGGTTGGATCATTTTCAGGATGTGATCATAAGCCATATCCGCAATATTACATGCTTTTTCGATAATGGCGATTTCTTCTTCATCTTTCACTTCTCTAAGTTCTTCAATCATCTGTGAAACAGGTACTAATTCCGCATCGATGATTTCTTCTAAAACCGAATATTCTAAAAATGAGACTGTTGTTTCCTCAAAAGCTAATGAGTGCAGTTCTTCTTTGCGTACTAAGTTTGCTACCTCATCAAAAATAGGTCCGACATTTTTAATAATTTCAAACCCTTGAGCCTGCGCTGCCGCCTGCTCGGTATAACGAAAATCAGTAATAAAAAATGCTTTTTCCAAAGTAATAACAGCTAATCCTGTCGTACCTGTAAAGTTCGTTAAGTAACGAAGATTGTACGGACTGGTAACCAAAAATGAATCCAAATTTTCTTCTTGCATTTTTTTGCGCAATTTTTCTACACGTAGCATCATAATGAAACTCCCTCTTTCTTTGCACGCTTTTTTCTATTATAGCAAACTTTTCTTCGTACACGACAGTTAAATAAAAATTTCCGGAAAACTTCTTTTTCTTTTAAAGAAAGAAAGCCAAAAAGGAGTCACAGTCTCGCTGCAACTCCTTTTAGTTTACTATTTTGTAAAAAACTTATGACCGTTTTCCAAAGAAAAACGAGACAACTGCTACCAAAATCACTGCGCCTAAAATAGATGGAATAAGTGCCATACCTGCAGCTTTTGGTCCCCATTCGCCGAAAATCGCTTGTCCAATACTTGAACCAACTAATCCAGCAATGATATTCGTGATACAGCCCATCGAATTTCCTTTGCTAGTGATTGCACCTGCAATCGCTCCGATCACAGCTCCAACAATCAATGTCCATAACCAACTCATAATATAACCTCCTTCTTTGCTAATCAATTTTAGCATAAGGGATTTAAAGGGGACAAATAATTGGTTCTGCTATTTCATATTTTCTTCTGCAAAGTAAAAAATAAAGAAAACCTCCCCTTAGAAGTTTTCTTTATTTTTTATTTGCGTTTAAACATGCTACGGATACCACGTTTCACTACATCAAAGAAACTCAATGACTGTACCATTCTATCTTCATCTACATATTCTCTGATCGCACGAAGTACTTTTTTAGGTTCTTTGGAAGAAAATGTGTATGTACCATTTTTTTTCGTTTGAATGGCATATCGAGGAATCCATTTTCCTTTTAGCATGACCGATGCTAGTACATAATCCACTTCTTCCCATGGAATTTGGATATATTTGCGTCTATCTCGCGCATGGTAAAATTCAAAGCCATTATCGCCTATCATGATTTGTCCGTAATCTGTCAGCCCCGTAAATGAAGTAGCGTCAATTACTAAGTCTACTTTTGTATTGATTGATTGAACCATTTTCTCCCTCCAAATATCTGTTTATTCACAGTATACTATATAAAAAAAGCTCGGGACAACGCCCGAGCTATATTTTTATGGATTATAAAAGTCCGATGACGTGTCCTACAACACCGACTACGAATAAGCCAAGGATAATAACGATTGGAGAAACTTTTTTCTTAAGCAACCACATACAGAACAATGTTAATCCTAATGCAGCTAAACCAGGAATCAATTGGTCTAAGTTGTCTTGTAACGTTGTTACCTTTTCAGGAGAAAGGGCTAAGCCATTATTAACTTGTTCAAATGCACTCTTGATTCCTTCACCACCTGAAGGTAATTTATCCCATTCGATGTAAGCACCTTTATCTAATTTTACAGTTGATACAACTGGTAAGAATTTGATTGATACCCATCTTTGTACCAAGGCAGCTAATACGAACATCCCTAAAATAGAAGCACCTTTTGTTACGTCTTGTAATAATCCGCCAGAAAGGTCATCCGTAATTTTAGAACCAGCTCTGTAGCCGAATTCTTGTGTATACCACATGAATGCCCAACGAATAATGTTCCAACCTAAGAAGAAGATGATTGGTCCAAGGATATTTCCTCCCATAGCTAATGAAGCACCTAGTGCACCTAGCATTGGACGTACTGTAAACCAGAACACTGGGTCACCAACACCAGCTAAAGGACCCATCATACCTACTTTAACCCCTTGAATCGCTACATCATCAACAGGTGCGCCATTCGCACGTTCTTCTTCCAGTGCCAATGTAACCCCTAAAATTGGAGAAGCAATGTATGGGTGTGTATTAAAGAATTCCAAGTGACGTTTCAATGCTGCAGAACGTTCTTCTTTTGTTTTGTATAATTTTTTGATTGCTGGAATCATAGAAAATGCCCAGCCACCGTTTTGCATACGTTCGTAGTTCCATGAACCTTGAATGAAGGTAGAGCGCCATGCAACAGCTAAACGATCTTTTTTTGATAATTTGATTTTTTCTTCTGCCATTTTATTTTCCTCCTTCAAGATTAATAGTCATTCAAAATGTCGCCTAAAGGGTCACCAGAGTTGCTTCCGCCTCCATTATTTGATGAACCACCCATTTTAGAAAGGTTCAAGTAAATAAGAGCTAATGCAACACCTAAAGCACCTAGAGCAATCAATGTTAATTGAGAAATTGCAGCTACAACGAAACCGATAATGAAGAATGGCCATACTTCTTTTGTAGCCATCATGTTGATTACCAAAGCGTAACCTACAGCTACGACCATTCCCCCACCGATAGCCATACCATCTGTTAACCATGCTGGCATTGATTCAAGGAATGATTGCACAGTTTGTGCTGGGATAAATAGCAATGCTGCTGCTGGGACCGCGATACGAACCCCTTGTAAACATACAGCAATGATGTGCCACATTTCAACCGTACGGATGTTTCCTTCTTCAGCAGCTGCATCCATCAAATGAACGATTGGAACAGCGATTGTACGTACGATCATTGTTAAGAACAACCCTGCAACAGCCAAAGGAACGGCAATCGCGATCGCAGAAGGAACACCTTTAACACCTTGTCCACCTAAAACTAAAATAATTGCTGATGCTACTGATGCTAATGCAGCATCTGGTGCTACAGCAGCACCGATATTTGCCCAACCTAAAGCGATCATTTGAAGCGTACCGCCAAGTACGATACCAGCTTCGAGGTTTCCGGTAACTAAACCGATCAATGTACATGCCACTAGTGGTTGATGAAATTGAAATTCATCAAGAATACCTTCCATACCAGCTAGAAAGGCAACTAATACGACTAAAATTATTGAAATAATAGACATGATAAGCCTCCTATAAATTTTAATATTATTTATTACGCTTTTGCTAATTCAGCTTTTGCTTTTTTCAAAATGTCATCCATGTTATCGCGTGAATCATTAGGTACTTTACGTACATCGAATTTCACACCTTTTTGTTCAAGCTTCTCAAACGCTTCAACATCTTCTTGTCCCATAGACAATACTTTACTTACAACGACTTTACCAACCGAATGCGCCATTGACCCAACATTTAATTCTTTGATGTCCACGCCACCTTCAACAGCTGTCAATACATCTTCAGGATTTTCAAATAAAAGCAATGCTTTGGTATTTCCAAAACGAGGGTCTTTTGCGACTTCGATCATTTTGCTAATAGGAATAACATTTGCTTTTACACCTGGAGGAGCAGCTTGTTCGATTAGTCTCTTACGCAGATCATCCTTTGATACTGCATCTGAAACAACGATAATACGGTTTGGTTGCACTGCTTTTGTCCAAGCTGTCGCAACTTGTCCATGTAACAGACGTGAGTCAACACGAGCTAATACATATTTGATTTTCCCGTCTCCGACCACAGTTCCTTCTGGAAGTGCTCCTTTAGGTTGTGCGTCTTCAACTGCTGCTTTCGGTGCTTCTGCCGGTTCTAATTCTTCCGGTTTCACTTTTACACCATCTTTTGCTGTTTCAATGATATGCGCTGCAATTTCATGAGCAGATTCCATTGAAAAGCGTGATGCATAGGCTTCAATCAACATTGGCAAATTCAAACCGCTGACGATTGCCCATTTATCTTTGTGCTCTTCGAATAATGTGTTTGATTGATTGAACGGTGTTCCGCCCCATAAATCAACTAAGAATAACACTTCGTCTTGATTATCAAAAGAAGCAACCGCTTCTTCTAATTTGGCTCTCAAGTCATCTGGACCTTCACTTGGTTTCAAAATCACGGCTTTGACGTTTTCTTGTTCGCCAAAGATCATTGAACCGGATTGTAAGATTCCTTCAGCAAATTGTCCATGACTTGCTAGGATAATCCCTACCATATTTATACCTCCTATTTACTTTTGTTGTAACAAATTCAAAAATATTAATAATTGCTAACCATTACAACAGAATTATTTGACCTTTTCCAACAACCATTTTTGTTACACCTTTTTGATTTTCGCTAGTAGTTCCATCAAAAGGATTTTCCTGTCAGCAGGTACTTTTCGAATCTCTAACTCCACTTCTTGACTGTTCAAGTAACGAAAGGAATCAATATCTTGTTGATTTACTGAAACAAAATTGGTAATCATTGATTTGCCTTCAGTAAAACTCATACCGCCGATATTCAACGACTTCAACTGTACACCGCAGCGGACAACCGCTTCAACATCTTGGGGATTGGTGAATAAAAGCATCACTTTTGCTCGTGATAATAGTCCACTATGATAGATTTGAATCATTTTCTGCACGGTTATTACATTTGCTGTGATTCCCGGCGGTGCAGCTTCTTTTAATAGAAACTTTCTCAATTTATCTTGAGCAACTACATCGCTAATCACAATGATACGTTCAACACCTGTTTGCTTCGACCAAACTGTTGCGACTTGCCCGTGGATTAAACGATCATCTATACGTGCCAATCGAATATCCATCTGCAAAACTCCTTCTTCCTCACTACTTCACAGAAACCCCTATCATTTCTGTGTGAACAACCACCTCCTAGCACACACTACTATAAGCAAAAAGCGTGCCAACTTTTTTATGATACACTAATTGAATTTAAAGGATTCTTAACCAATACACAAAAACGATACACTATGAAAGTGTATCGTTTTTGTGTATTTAAGGCATAGTGTATTCTTTTTTATCTAGCTGATTATGCACTAGACGTAGCAGATAATACATTTCTTCTATTGGCACTTTTACTTTTATCTTATCTTCTAGCAGGACAACCGAGGCTGTTAATTGATTATAAAGAGGATCACTCATTGTATTCGTCAATTCGTTTTCTTCCACCGTCAACGTTTCATTTCGAATAATCCGTTCGATCATTCCTGCTGCGTGCATCACTAAGTTGATCTTAAAACCATATTCTTCATTGCCAATTCCCATCGTCTGAGAGACTTGTGTAGAAAATTGCCACATTGGATCGATTAGTTTACTACCATTGATAAAGATGAAGTTCTCAGAGATAAACTCAACACATGTTTTTTTAGCTGTCTCTTCATCTAGCGAGACGAATTCAGTTTCTTCCATTTCTGATTCCATAAGCAACTGATCCAAAATGACTTCGATATTTTGATCAATGAAGCGCTCTAAAGGAATAAATGGTGCTTGGATATTCAAATCAGTAATTCCAGTAGTTGCTATGATCTGATATTCTTTTTGGATAACTGGCAATTCTTCTTTCACTTCCACAATCGACAAAGCTAGAACTTCTAATTCTGTTTCTTGACGCTTATTTACCGCTCGTTCGATCAATTCTTTGATTCTTTGCGCTGTACCTTCGCCAGATGCACAAATGGCCAAAACAGCTTTTTTCTTATGGATAGGTTTTGTTTCCTGGACAGGTTCTACAGAAGATATTTCTGCGTAACCTCGAAAATTCTTCAATGATTCATGCAACATATCTAAATCTGTCCCTAATACAGAGACCTTTCGCACAGTTTCCAAAACTAGAGAAGTTGTTACCATGTCAACGGTACGTACAGGTATCCCGGTGTCTCGCTGAATTTGCGAATTAAATGAGGCGAGGGACCCCATATCCACTAATAGTATGACCCCGCTTCCTTCATCTACTTCTTGTACATTGCGTTCAATTCGGTCTAAAGCTGTTTTCGGATCCATATCCAACGGCATGTCTACTGCTCGTACATTCTCTGCATCTAACAACTGTTGGACAACCTGAACCATACTGCTTGCTGTACTGTTTCCGTGAGCCGCAACGACTACACCGATTCTGCCGCTTGCTTGGTTCGCCCGTAACGAGACGAGTAGAACAGTCAAGTAGTAGTCTTCACTTTCTGGAATATCCACTTGAAAATACGTTTCTATATAACTACGCACTTCTTTCGCAACAGCATATTCATCTGGAAAATCAAATGCCATCTCACGGATATTATCATTCGTATGCCGTTCTTCTCCTAAATTGATCTTTTTCAAAAACGAACTGATATGCAAGCTCATAGCATAAATAAAGTTTTGCTGAAAGTCATATGGTAAAGATCTTTTGACCATTACATAAATCTGATTGGTCACTTCTATGATTTTTGGATCTACAAATTCTGCTAATTTGCTATCTGCATTAAAAGAAAACCCATGGTCTTTATAAAAAGACTTCAGATGGATGTTGATATCTGTAGAAATAAAGTGATTGATTGCTTCTTGGTCCAACCCATCCGACTTCAGCAAAGCTGCTTTATCTCCGATGATATCATATAGATTATAAGGTAATTCATAGGAGTCTGATTGGATTTTCATGATCGTATCGTTTGGTGCTACAGTTATCTTTGGCTCCAATATTTTAGAAAGCTCTGCCATTGCACTGCGGTTGCTTGCTAATTGAATCAATCCGCTACGAATCCCTTCTGTCAAATCATCAATCGTAATCGATATTTCGGGAGATTGCATATGATTTAGAAATCCTCGTGCGCATACTAACTGGATATTCGACTTCAATTGACCTATATTACCATAAGTCACACTGCCAATCAGTGCTTTTGCTACATCTTCTGTCAAAGAGATCTTTCGTTGCGTGCGGTTCGCTTCGTGGGCAATCATAATTTTTACTAAATCGACTTTCTCATTTGCAGGACGTTTTTCAAAAGCCGGAAGTTTGATATTAATTGGGATACGCCGAACAAAAGTTTCCAATAGCGAAGAGCCTGGATCTTCTGTGGTCGCACCTACGATTCGTACATTTGCTTCATGAGATTTCGTTGTTTCTCCAAGTCGACTGTAAGTCCCGTGATCCATAAAGTAAAAGATCATTTCTTGACCTTCTGGAGGCAATCGGTGAATTTCATCCAGAAATAGCATACCACCATCCGCTTGATCGATAATTCCCATTTTTTCTTCATCTGCACCTGTAAAGGCTCCTTTTGCATACCCAAATAAATGGCTCATCAAAAGCTCAGGGTTATTCGCGTAATCAGCACAATTGAAAACAATCAGTTCCGTTTCCTCATCTATTACATGATGTGCTTTGGCAAAATGATACATCGCGTGCGCAAAATAAGTCTTTCCTGATCCGGTAGGTCCTGTAATCAAGCAATTTAATCCTCTTGGCGGATACAAGATCGCAGCTTTTGCCTGTTCCACTGAGTTTTTCATGCTACCATTAGCTCCAATGATTTTTGCAAAGATATCCTTAGTATCTATCTGGAGCGTATTTTTTTCTTCAGAGACCGGCGTTTCTTTGTAACTGACCACATGTTTTGCAGCTGGCTTTACGTGCGTAGCGAGTGTTTGATATATGTAACGTACTGGTCGTCCATCTGTCTTTATCAATTTTCCTTCGCGCACTAGCTGATTCAGATCCTTACTGCTATTCGTTCGTTGGATTCCTAACACTTCAGCAATTTCTTGTGTCGTTACTCCTTGGTCATATTCTGCCTTTGTTAAATGAGCGGTTTTTTCTTTGACATACATATAAATTCGGTCCATGCGTTTTGCCAATGGTATCGCTCCTTTTCTATAGACTGTTGTTCTTAGGCTTCAAAACATAATACTATGTATTTATTTCCGTTTCGTCAACTATTTACCTGATTTTGTTTCGTTGACAACAAGCGAAGGGACAAGCGTAATGAAGATAAAAGAACACAAAATATCAATTCCATTTTTATATTGGAAACAAGAAAAAGAACACTATTTATTCTACAATGATGCTGCTGATAGCAAACAATATCGCTTTCATTAATAAAAACAATCGTTATCAAAACATTCTGATTACAAGATGGCAAAAAAATATTAAGCGTAAAAAGACATGGTAACCTTCGCATCCTTCATTACAACTTTTATTTTTATAAACAAAGAAGAGGCTGTGACAAAAGTCTTGTCACAACCTCTTTAATCGCAAGATTCAATTAAGCTTCTTGAGCTACTGGATAAACAGACACTTCAATTATACTGTTTCCTGATAAGCTCTCAATGCTTCTGAACCCATGATATTAGTGTTTTTCTTCTATTATTAAATATCTTGTAATTTTCTATTCTTTCTAAAAAGTATGGTCAAAGTATGGTCACTATTGATAGAATATTAATAGTAGTAGAAAGCTGATATCTAGGAGGAACTAATATGAGTAAACAATGTGCAAAGTGCGGAGGTAAAATTGGCTTAACTTCATATAAAATCAAAGATAAACAAATTGTTTGCGGCAATTGTATGAAAAAAGCTGGTTACGGTATGACTACTCCTTATAAAATAATAAGATCTTTGAATTTAGAAGATTTAGATAAGGGTCCATCAGAAAAAAGAAAATTAAACATATCTGATTATACTACACAAAACAATCATGATATAGGTAATGATAGAATGAGAACTACTGAAGAGATGGTAGAATTTTGTCTTAAATACGGCTATGGTAAAGGAATGACTAAAAAATGGACAACTCATCATTTTAACTTAATATCAGATCAACTTAACAGTGACGAATACGTAATCTTCTGCTTTGTAGGATTGCATAACTATATCTCGTCAACTAAGCATGACAATAATTATGCATACGCATTAACTAATAAACGTTTAATTGTAGCTCAACAAAAAATGATAGGCAATAATGTACAAAGTATTATATTAGACAATTTAAATAATATTAGTAAAAAAAGAGGAATAGGGAGCGTCAATAATTTTGTGTAAATAACTCGTCCTTCTGCAAAATAATGGGTTACTCAGTAAACATTGAAGCTAATGTATCCGTCACTTGTTGGAAGCCTTTATGGCTTCTATTTAAGAATTTTTGATTGTATGTATCAAAGATGGATACTAGGAAACGCTCTAGTGATTCTTCATTTTGAAACTGCTCTTTTCTGCGGCTGTATTTCTTGATTTGTTTATTGAAAGATTCGATTAAATTAGTTGAGTAAATGCTTCGGCGGATACCAGGCGGAAACTCATAAAAAGTCAATAAATCTTGATTTTTTATCAGTGACTGCGTCACTTTAGGATAAGTTTTCTGCCACTTCTCAATCATACTCCCTAAAAAGGTATTTGCCTCTTCCTTTGAGCTAGCTTGATAAACAGCCTTAAAATCATCACAGATTTCTTTTCGATCTTTGACACGTACTTTATGAGCAATATTACGGGAAACGTGAACACAGCAATGTTGGTATTTAGCTTTAGGATAAATCTGGTGAATCGTATCTTTCATGCCTTTTAAGCCATCGGTAATAAACAGTAAGACATCATGAACCCCTCTGGAGTAAATGTCCTGTAACAACTCATTCCAAACGTAGGTCGATTCAGTCGGAGCAATCGCATAACTTAGTACTTCTTTAGTGCCGTCTTCTCGTATACCAATGGCAATATAGATTGCTTCTTTGGAGACGGTTTGCCGTTTTAAAGGAATATAAGTAGCATCCATGAAAATAGCGACATACTTATCATTTAGAGTTCTAACTTTAAATGCATTTACTTCTTCAGTCAGCACTTTAGTCATGTTGGACATGGTTTGGGGCGTGTAGTGATGCCCATACATTTTCTCAATCAAGTCTG